>MAAC01015393.1_pt1 | contig 32697 bp, 30 predicted proteins | sample 1115981 | NCBI WGS metagenome assembly MAAC01 (sample SAMN04961126, study PRJNA320927) | seawater metagenome | isolation source: sample BD02T64 sea water enriched with oil for 64 days | place: USA:Gulf of Mexico | collected 2013-07-27 | reverse complement strand
CTTATTCTTACGTATGGTACATATGTCCATTGACTTCTCAATGGTCTGATTTTAAAGAGGTTTTATGAAGGATAAAGTTATACTGTTGGTTTTGATAATAATCATGTTATTAAATTTTTCTGATGTGATCACAGATATATCGTTAGGCGTGCCAAATTGGCATATTGTTTCCGAAAGTCTCATTGTCATAGTTTCAGGTTTTGGTGCATTGTTTTTAATTAGGGATATTCGTTCTCGCACATTAAATACTATTCAGTTAAAACAAGAGTTAGCATTTTCAGATAATAAGTTGAAAGATATTTCACAAGAAATGAAAAGTGCTCGTCATGAATATAGCAATGTTATCCATACACAGTTTGAACAATGGGTCTTAACGCCTAGTGAGCAAGAAGTTGCCATGTTATTACTGAAGGGGCTCAGTTTTAAGGAAATAAGTGGCGTTAGGAATACTAAAGAAAAGACTGTAAGACAACAAGCTTCTGTAATCTATAGTAAAGCAAGTGTAGAAGGACGACATGAGTTTGCAGCATGGTTTTTAGAAGACTTTATCGGGTAGCCTGACTACTTTATTATTGGTTTCCTGCGTGAAACAGTAAAAGAATTTGATGAGCTATTAGCTTTTGTCGTGAAATTCAATGAGACCATGTAGGTTATTATAAATACTCATTTGGACTGATTGCTCTATTCAATGAAAGTGAAAGTTATGTATGGTAATGTGTTTTAAAGTGATACAAATCACGCTTCGTTTTAAATATAGCTTCAAATATAGTGCTAAGTAACAACATGGAATAATTATCATAAATAGGAATGTCATGACTCTAACTAATGAAAATCAGCCTTATGTTTTAACAAATACTAATAATCATGTGCTTTGGTTATCTATGAATCGTCCTAAAGAAAGAAACCCGTTATCTTCAGCTATGTTAAGGGCTTTACATGCGCATATAAGCGAAGCGAGTGAAAATGATGATATTCGGGTCATTGTTATAACGGGCGAAGGTGGTGTTTTTTCAGCGGGTCATGATTTAAAAGAAATGTCAGGCAGAAAAGAAAACTGTGAACCTGATAATGCTAAACGAGTCAAAGCTGTTTTAGATGACTGCACACAACTGATGATGTCACTCATTAAATCTCCTAAAGCAATTATTGCTTGTGTACAAGGCACGGCAAGCGCGGCGGGCTGTCAGTTAGTATCTATGTGTGATTTAGCTGTTACTCAAGACCAAGCTAAATTTTGCGCACCAGGTGTAAATATAGGTACATTCTGTACCACTCCGCTGGTAGGCATAGGCCGCAACATGCACCGTAAACATGCGATGGAGATAGCATTAACAGGTGATATGTTCAGTGCAGAAGACGCTATGCGTTTCGGATTGGTCAATAAGGTAGTTAAAATAGCAGACTTAAAAAATGAAACTGAAAAGTTAGCCAATAAAATAGCGCAAAAATCAGCGGTTGGTATTCACTCAGGCAAACTTGCCTTCTATCATCAAATTGAAGAGCCTATCGAAAAAGCCTACATTTCAGCAAGTCATGCTATGTTACATGCTATGTTGTCTGATGAATGTGAAGAAGGTGTTAGTGCCTTTTTTGATAAAAGAGCACCACAATGGCAAGGACTTTAATGTGAGTACTGAGCTTATTCATGATAGGTATGATCTTGAAGATCGTAAGGTTATTGACACGTTAAAAAAGGTTAAAACTATTGCCTTAATCGGGGCTAGCTCAAAACCAGAGCGCGATAGTTATAAAGTGATGGCTTTTTTAATGAATGAAGGTTATCAAGTTTTCCCTATCAACCCACTTCTTGCGGGAACAACAATATTGGGGCAAAAGGTTTATGGTTGTTTAGGCGACGTACCAATTCCTATCGATATGCTTGACGTGTTTCGCCAGTCTAAGTATCTGTACAATATAGTTGTTGAGGCTAAACAAGCTAATATTTTTTGTATATGGACACAACTCGGGGTAACTGAGGTAAAAGCTGAATTATTAGCGTTAGAAAGCGGTATTACTATGATTATAAACCGCTGTCCTGCAATAGAAATACCTCGATTAAAGCTTTCCCTTTATGTCGATTGAAATAGCCCAGGTAAACTTTAACCTTGGTATAGTAAAGTGAAAAATTGAACACATAATGCTATTGTTATGAAGAGGTTATTTGTTCTGAGTGTTTTTTGCTCTCGCTCAATTGCTGCATATCAGTGTTATAAAATTGTATGTTATTACGGCCCGCTATTTTTGCCTGATATAAGGCAAGGTCTGCGGCTTTTAATAGTTGAGTTGAAATACAGCCATCTTGAGGTGCAAGACAAACCCCCAAACTACACGTGATTGAAAAAGTATGTTCACCTACATCAATAGGCTCTGATAATGACTGAAGAATATTTTCCGCCACCCGCTGAGCGTCAGATATTATACTGACTTCCTGTAACAGTATTATAAACTCATCGCCACCAAAACGAGATACGGTATCCTCTTTGCGAGTAGACAAGAGTAATTTCCGTGCGACTTCTTTTAATATTAAATCACCTACGTCATGGCCATAGGTATCATTAATAGCTTTAAAATGATCAAGATCGAGCATAATAATCCCAATACCATTTCTATTTTGATAGTTGATTATTTGAATAGCTTGGTTAAGGCGGTCGTCAAACAAACGGCGATTAGCTAAACCTGTTAAGGGATCTCTGAGGGCTAATTCTTCCATCTTTAAATGTTTGGATTTATGTTCAGTGATATCCTGACTAACACTAACAAACTGACATATTTCTCCATCTTCATTCATAATCGGTGAAATTGACATCATCGACCAATAAAATTCACCGCTTTTGGTACAGTTGTAGGTTTCACCGTGCCAATCATCACCTGCAAGAATTGTTTTCCATAATTCGATATGAAGTTCCTTTCGTGTGTTTTTTGTGCTGATTAAGCTTGGTGTCTTACCAATTACTTCTTGCTCGCTGTAACCAGTAACCACACAAAAGCGGGGATTAACGTATTCAATAATGCCATTTTTATCAGTGATAATAATTGAGCTGGCACTATGCTTTACTGCACTGGTTAATGTTTTTAGCTCTACTTCTTTTAGTCTTCGTTCAGTAATATCAGTGATATAAGTAAAAAAACCGCTACCATCAGCCATTACTGTAGCCTTGTATCGAATAAATACGTGATGACCATTTTTGTGTTTTAAGGTTAATTCGGCGGCTAGGTGTGAGTGGGAACGAGCCATACTCAGCTGTTGGCGTAATTGAATACGTGATTCTGGGGTGACGAAGACTAATACAGATTTCCCCCTCATTTCAGATAAAGAATAACCTGCTAGTTGGCAGATAGCCGTATTAGAAAAATTAATCTGTAATTGTGGCGTAAGAATTAAAAATCCTTCTGAGGTGGTTTCGATAAATGAGCGGAATTTTTGCTCGCTTTGTAAAAGAGCTCTCTCTGCCTGACGTTGATCGGTAATATCGTGGATAATTGAATAAAGTACTCTGCGCCCAGCCATTAGTAAAGGCCCTGAATAGACACAAACATCTCTTATTTCGCCATTTTTAAGCTGGTGCTTAAAATTGAAATAATCTCGTTTTTCGCTTAGCGCTAACTCAATTTCCGCTTCTATAATATCAATAGGCAGCACATTGATATCACCGATGGATAAGTTACTAAATTCTTGATTGTTATAGCCGTAGAATTTTTCAGCCGCGGCATTTACTTTGATGATTTTTTGCGTATGAGGATCTATTAGTAACTCAATAGCCTTATTTTTATCAAATAATTGGTAGTATTTTTCTGAGGATTCGCGTAACTCTTGCTCTGCCAGTTTACGTTCGGTTATATCAAGCAGATAACCTTTAGCGAGAGTTGGCAATCCTGTAGCGTCTGTTTTTAATATTGTTTTTTCATAGACCCAACGAACGTCACCACTTTTGGTAATGATTCGATAATCTTGTTCAAAATAAAGGATATCATTCTCTAAGAAAACCATCATTTCATTGATAATATGATCTAAATCGTCAGGATGGACCATGTCAGCATAGAACAACTTTTTTGACAAAAACTCCGCCGGTTCGTAGCCAAATTGTAGAACATTATTTGTTACTTTTAGCACAGGCCAACCCGGCGTAAGTTGCCAAGTAAATAAAATAACAGGTCCTTGTTCAAATAAATCCTCATCAGAAAATTCCAAAGTATTTCTCCCCTTAGATACAACAATACTGAGCTTTATTATTATGAATTAAGTTATCCATGGTCATGTTGACCTTGATCAACCGTATAACTATAAATAACCAACAAAAGAGCAAGATCTACTAAATTTTTATGGCCAATTTTCTCTCTAAGTGGTTGTGATTAAGGGAGTATAAATAGCAAAAAAGATCGTTTTTGGCGGCTTGGGGCTTTGGGATAAAATATTAATTGGGACTGTTTATAAAGAGAGTATGAAAATTGAAATGAACAGGCAAAATTAGCAGTCAAATTTTGATATTTGATTGCGAAGAGTACTATTGTTTTTGTGACCTATAAGATTGAGGTTGTCGCATTGTTGAGTCACTTTATTACTGCAACAATGCTGCGAAAACTATCAATCTTAACAAACACTATTATTCAGTAGACTGAAAATTGTAAGTGCTAAAAAAGCGGGTCTTTTTGGTCGCGTTATTCCGCTTGGCTAAATACCATATTGGTATAATCAACCATACCAATAATGTTTTTATTTTCAATAACAGGTGCAAGGTGAATACTTAAGCGCTCAAATAATCGTGCGCAATATCTTACATCCATGTCAGGTAATACACTGACCAATGGTTTTGTCATTATTTCATATAAGTTCACGCGATCTGGAGAACGATCTTTTGCCAGTACTTCTTTGGCAATATCAGCAAGCATCACTAAACCGTATTCATCTTGTTCGTTACGTTTATTAATAATTAATGCGCTAATGTTGTGCTCTTTGGCTAATTTAATACCTTCAGCAACTGTCATCATACCATCAGCAAATTGATAGTTGTTGGTGGTCATTACGTCTTTAACTTGTACAAACTTATGGCTCATAGCTCTTCCTCAATTTTACCTTTTAAGCGCTCCACCTGATGAGCTACGCCTACTGCATCTTCGACATTTAATTGAATAGCGATACCTTTACCTGGATCTTCATCAAAACCAGCAATATTACTAATTCGCTCAAGAATTTTTCTTGCTAAGTGCTGCTCAACAACAAAAAGTAATACATCTCTTTGTGTCTCAAGTTGCATGCCAAAAAAAGTGCGCTGGCGTTTTACACCTTCACCTCGGGCATTATTTATTATGGTCGCGCCAGTAGCGCCTGCCATTCTTGCACCTTTCATAACGTCGTCTGTGACAGCGTCGTCAACAAAGGCAACAATTAATTTGAATTGCATATGATCACCTGTTTTATTTGTCTTTTTAGGCCCTTTTAAGGAGTCTCGTTATTTCTGTTTAAATTACGTTTTTCTTCTTTAATTCTTTTTCTTTTTTCTAACTTTTTATTCGTTCGGTGTGTTCTGGCTTCAGTGAGCTGCGCATAAGTCATTACCGCAATGATTGGACATAAACTCGCAAAAGCGATTAAACCAAATCCGTCAATTAATGGACTTCGTCCTGGAATAGTACTGGCTAAACCTAAACCCAAAGCAGCAACCAAAGGAACGGTTACGGTTGAGGTTGTTACTCCGCCTGAATCATAGGCCAATGGCACTATAAGTTTAGGACAATAAAAAGTTTGAATAACCACAACAATATAACCGGCAATTATATAATAATGAATAGGGTGGCCAACGACGATGCGATAACTCCCCAGAGCAATACCAAAAGCAACGCCAATGGCGACTGAAATTCTCAAACTATTTGCATTAATAGCACCACCAGAGACCTCTTCAGCTTTAAGGGCTACGGCAATCAGTGAGGGCTCTGCAATGGTAGTGCTAAAACCAATGGCGGCGGCAAAAATATAAACCCACTTATAATCTGTCCAATGAATGCTTGTTAATACTTGCTCGCCCGCATGAATAAATTCTGGTGCGGTTAGCTGCTCTGCCATCATTTTTCCGAGCGGAAATAAGGCTTTTTCTAAACCAAGCAAAAACAGCGCTAAACCAATAAGTACATAAATAAAACCGAAGCCTACTTGTTTGATGTGTGGAATAGGTTTGCGAATAACCAGCAGCTGAAAGCCTAAAATTATCGACAAAATAGGTAATACATCAATAACGGTATTTTTTAAGGTGGTCAAAAATTCAAAGAATAAATCCATTAACTGATCACCATGCCGTAAATCATCACAAAAATCATCGGTGTTAATGAGGCAAAAGCAATCAAACCAAAGCCGTCAATCATAGGATTCCTACCTTTTATTGCTGAGGCTAAACCAACACCGAGTGCTGTTACTAAAGGAACGGTAATCGTTGAGGTAGTAACGCCGCCAGAATCGTATGCAATGCCAATAATCCAGCTAGGTGCAACTAACGTCATCAGTACCACAACAACATAGCCGCCTAAAATTAAATATTGTATAGGCCAACCACGAATTATGCGTAACACACCAATAACAATGGCCAAGCCAACAGCAAAGGCAACGGTGAAACGTAAACCATTGGCATAAGAAAGTTGTGATTCTAGCGTATCAGTAATAATTCCCCCTGATGCGGCAACAATTGCTGCTTCTTTTGCAACGGCGATTAAGGAGGGCTCAGCCACAGTCGTGCCAAATCCTAAACAAAAGGCAAAAGTCAGTAACCAGCTAATGCTGCCTTTTTTAGCGAATGCTTGCGCCATTGATTCACCAATGGGGAATAAGCCCATTTCTAAACCGTAAATAAAGAATGTTAAACCTAAGACGACTAATGCTAGGCCAACTAATATATCGCCAACATTAGGCATGGGTTGTTGCAGTACGGAAAATTGGAAAAATGCAATAACGAGGATAATGGGTAGTAAGTCTTTACAACTACCTAATAATGCTTTTAGAAAAACGATAAACTGATGATTCATAAATAATAAATTAATGGGGATTACCTAATATTATAAAATTAATTAAAACAATTACTTTGATTCAACACAAGGTAATTGTTTAATTAACATTAAAAATAGCTGTTTTTTGGACTTTACTGTGAGCCACTAATTTAATGCACCTACAATTGTGCTAAAACACTGTAATTGCAACATCTTATGAAGATAATTTTTAGGGGGGAGTGGCAAGAGTAATCGTTGAGACAACCTATATTTCATCGAAAATACCCGCGTAAATATTACTTTAAAATTCAAAGAGCTCATCCTGCTTTTTTCACCTAATGAAATCTTTCCCGTTTATTTGATTTAGATTGGGATAATAGGCAGATTTATCCTTGCGGTATTTTTTGTCGCTGGTTATTATTTTTACTCTTCCCATAATCATAAAGGAATAAAATGAAAGAGAATTATTTTAAAAAGTACCCGAACAAAGACGGATTTTTTAATGAATATGGTGGTGCATTTATTCCCCCAAATTTAGAAGAAGAGATGAAGAAAATTAATGATGCTTACTTTGCTATCAGTAAGTCTCATAAATTTATTTCAGAGCTTCGTGATATTAGAAAATATTATCAAGGTCGTCCTACACCTGTTTATCATTGCCAACGCTTATCAGAAAAATATGGCGGGCAAATTTATTTAAAAAGAGAAGATTTAAATCATACTGGAGCTCATAAGTTAAATCATTGTATGGGCGAAGCCTTACTTGCTAAACACTTAGGTAAAAAGAAGCTAATTGCTGAAACGGGCGCAGGACAACATGGCGTTGCCCTAGCTACCGCAGCGGCTTATTTTGGCCTAGAGTGCGAAATTCATATGGGCGAAGTTGATATTAAAAAAGAGTACCCTAATGTACTGCGCATGAAAGTGCTAGGGGCAACTGTTATTCCAGTAACTCATGGTTTGAAAACTTTAAAAGAAGCGGTAGACAGTGCTTTTGAAGCGTACCTTAAAGACCCTATTTCAACCATATATTGCATAGGCTCAGTTGTTGGCCCACATCCCTTTCCAATGATAGTACGTGACTTTCAACGTGTTATTGGCATTGAAGCGAGGGAGCAATTTTTAGATATGACAGGTGAGTTACCTGACAGCGTTGTCGCTTGTATTGGCGGTGGTAGTAATGCGATGGGAATTTTCTCATCCTTTTTAGAAGATGATGAGACTCAATTGTTTGGTATTGAACCGGCAGGAAAATCTTTTAAAACGGGAGAGCATGCCGCCACGATGACTCTCGGTAAGCCTGGTCTTATCCATGGCTTTAAATGTTATATCCTTCAAGGTGAAAATGGTGATCCAGCACCGGTACATTCTATTGCCAGTGGTCTTGATTACCCAGGCGTAGGTCCGGAGCACAGTATGTTGAAGGACTTAAATAAAGTTACCTACGACAGTATTACGGATAAAGAGTGTATTGATGCATTTTATGAATTGAGCCGATTAGAGGGAATTATCCCTGCGTTAGAAAGTGCCCATGCGGTTGCTTATGCGATGAAGCTTGCGCAAAAATTCCCAGAAAAATCTGTACTCGTTAATTTAAGTGGTCGAGGAGATAAAGATCTCGATTATGTTGTCGATACCTTTGGTTTACCTGAGTAAAATACCAATCGGGTTGATTTATTTATCCTAAAAATAGGTGATAACTTTTATTATTGCCTGTTTTTAGTTAATTCGGTAATGGTGGCCAGTTTGTTACCTAACAAAATAAGTCATGGTTACTAATCCACCATTGATCTCACTGATAAAATGCTTCAAGCGAGTCTTTCTTAATACTATTAGTAAACTTACTGTTTTAAATTTTTCAAAATTTCACATTCCCCAACAATATCATTTGAACAAGATTTTGCTAACGTATGCAGCGTTTTCTCTAATAATGATAACTCATTTATCGTTTTACGAACATTCTCCAGCTGTTGCTCAATAAGCAGATCTACTTCACTGCACGATGATGTTGTGTCTGTTTGTACTTGTATCAATACTTTTATTTTCTCAAGAGGGATTTGTAGCTCTCGACATCGACGAATAAAAATTAAATTATCGACATCGCTTGAACTGTAGTCTCGATAACCATTGCTATTGCGAGATGCTTTAGGCAGTAAACCAACGTCCTCATAATATCGAATGGTTTTACTGAGCACATTGGTTAATTTAGATAGTTGATTTATTTTCATAACGCTTGACCTTACTCCAACAGTAAGGTTTATCATGGCCCAATTAAAGACCTTATTCAAGAATAAACGAGCTTATTATGTCAGGTTGTTGTGCCGCAGAAGCAAAGAATACCAACGAAAGAAAATTACTCTGGGTTGTACTAATCCTTAACTTTAGTATGTTTATCATAGAATTTATTGCAGGTTGGTTAGCAAACTCTAGTGGTTTGCTCGCAGACTCTCTTGATATGCTTGCCGATGCTGCAGTGTATTCACTTAGCCTCTATGCGGTAGGGAAAAGTTTGTTGTATAAAGGTCGTGCGGCTTTAGCAAACGGGTATTTACAGTTATCTCTTGGTTTACTTGTGTTATTAGATGTTGTTAGACGTATTTGGCTCGGTAGTGAGCCTCAGTCTGATCTGATGTTTTCGGTTGGCTTCATGGCCTTAATTGTTAATATGATTTGTTTTGCCGTTTTATACCAATTTAGACAAGGTGATGTAAACCTTAAAGCCAGTTGGATCTGTTCGCGCAATGATATGTTGGCCAATATAGGGATATTGATTTCAGCATTTTTAGTAGGCCGATTAAACACTGCTTGGCCTGATTGGGTCATTGGCAGTGTTATAGCAATTATCGTCATCCATTCTAGTATTGCAATTATCCGTGAAGCGAAAGTCTCAATTACAGAAAGTAAATCAGCAGATAAAAGCTGTATTGCATGATTCTATTACGTAATATTTTCCAACCGAATAAAGGTTGGAGAGATTTCAACATGCTTTTCTACGTGATGATTGTATTGATAACTCTGCAATCTGCTTTTGCTATGGCAGATAGTTGCGAGTCCAGTCAAAATAATGAACGACTTTCCGAGTACTACCTTCAATTCAATAGTATAGATGCCGAACTCGTTGCTGAAAATGAATCAGCGTTAGAGCAAGAAATCAATCAGGATGAATGCTTGGATTGTAATGCTAAATGTTGTCCATGCTGCTCAAATAATATGTTTACTCTTGTGTCAGTTAAAGATGACATAAAAACGGCTGAACTATTAGTTGATGGTATTGAACCAACACAATTCAATAGACCTTACTATTCCTTCCTGCGCCCTCCAAAATCTAGCTTGGGTATATACATTTACTAATTCCCTTGATGGTTTACAAAATATCATCAATACATTTATCAAAAAATAGGAAATACCTATGCATTATTTTACTAATGTGCCTCCTAAAGGTGCAAAATTGTCTTGGTTATCATCGAAATGGGTAATCTATTTTCAATCATTTATTCTTGTTTTATGGGCTTTTAGTCCAATGGCGCACAGTATAAATGAAAAGAATTTGTTGCAAGAAAACACCTTAACATTATCTTCTGCAATCAAAAGAACAGTTAAGGATAACCCTTCCCTTAAAGTGTTCAAATTTCGCCAAAGTGCGCTTGAAGGCCAGTTACAAAGTCAGGGCTTGAGGCCATCCTATGAAGTCGGCTTTGAAATGGAAAATTTTGCTGGCACTGACGATATAGGCGTACTTAATAGTACTGAATTTACTCTCTCTCTCTCTTCGATTATAGAAATGGGTGATAAAAGGGAAGCCCGTATTGGTGTCGTTAAAAGTCGCAGTTCACAACTTACCGCAATGCGTAAAATTGAGGCCTTGAACTTACTGAGTGAAGTGACACGCCGTTATATAGATATTCTTGCAGCACAAGAGCGGTTATCGTTAGCTCAAGAAGCGACATTACTGGCTGAAAATACTTTAGCTGAAGTTGAAAAACGTTCAAAAGCAGGTGTTGCGCCCGAAGCCGAAATTAAACGAGCACTTGCAGCTGTTGGTAACGCAAGATTGGTGACTTCATCTGAGCAACAACAATTTGATTATTCTAAAGTCGCATTAGCCATGATGTGGAAGGAAACTACGCCATCATTTACTCAAGTTGAGGGAGATTTATACCAGTTTTCAGCCGATATTGAATTGACAACTTTGCTTGCCAAAGTTAAACAAAACCCTGAAATTTTAATTTATGCCACTGAAGAACGATTAAGGGAGGCTCAACTTCGTTTAGCGCGTACTGAGTCCAGTGCAGATATCAAATGGTCGGTTGGAATTAAGCAAATTCAAGACGTTAACGATACCGCACTTACTGCAGGTTTTAGCATGCCGCTATTTGCATCAAAACGAAATACTGGAGCGATTCTTTCAGCACAAGCAGCACGTGATGAAATCATAGTAAAAAGAGAAGTAACTATGTTGGCTTTACATAATCAACTATATCGAGCTTATGCCAACAGGAAGCAAGCCATTTTTATCGCTAAAAACCTTAAAGAAAGTATTATTCCCACCCTAACCGAGGCATTAGACGAAACTCAAATCGCCTACCAACGTGGTCGTTATAGTTATTTAGATTATTTGACTGCGAGACAAGAATTACTCTTTGCCCGTCGTGCCATGATTGAATCTGCCTCTGCTGCTTTACGATATGGAACGGAAATCGAGCAACTAATTGCGGAACCTCTTCCTGCCTCTCAATACGATTTAACGTCACCAATAAATAACGAATTTTAAGGAATTTCACATGACCATTAAATATACAACTTTACTATTAATAGCAGCAACTTTAAGCAGTGCAGTAATTAGTAATAACCTAATCGCGGGCGAAGATCACGGTAAAGAAGACCAGCACAGTGATCACCATGGAGAAGAAAAATCTCATGGTGATGAAGGTAAGCATAATGAAATAGAGGGACACATTGAAATCACACTAAGTGACGCCCTAAAAGCAGGGATAATCAATGCCACCGCGGGTGCTGGTCAAATAAATAAAATGACGACCGTGTATGGTCGCTCTGTCATCAATCCAAAGGCAATTAGTCAAGTGAGTGCTCGTTTTCCTGGCTTGATCACTAAATTAAGCGTTAATGTTGGCGATGTTGTTAAAGCAGGAGAAAATATTGCGCAAGTTGAATCGAGCGATAGTTTAAAGCGTTATAACATTTCCGCGCCAATTTCAGGTGTAGTAACTGAACGGTATGCGAACCCTGGCGAGTTAGCGAGTTTACAACCGTTGCTAACGCTGGAAAACTATGACCAATTGTGGGTTGAATACAAGATATTTCCAAGCCAACAAGCGATTAAAAAAGGTCAGCAAGTTACCATTTCATCAACGGTTGCTAAAACACAATCCAACATAATGTATTTAATGGCCAATAAAAATCAACCATTTATGACGGCAATAGTACCACTAGAAAATAGCAATGGCTTATGGACACCAGGGCAAATGTTAGCCGGCAGTATAGTGACTAGTCAAATGGATGCCAGCTTAGTTATCGACAATCGTGCCCTTCAAGAAGTTGAAGGTAAGAACGTCATTTTCGTTACAAACAAAAGCGGCTATGAGACACGTGAGTTACAACTTGGTGAAACTGATGGCCAAGTTACTCACGTGATTTCAGGGCTAAGAGTGGGTGACAAGTATGCCCTCAGCAATAGTTATCTGCTAAAAGCAGATTTAGGAAAAGCTGGCGCATCGCACGCCCATTAAGGAGATAAACAATGATTGAATCAATTTTACGCTTCTCTATAGCGCGACGCTGGTTGATGATGACCATGATATTAGCGCTCATTGGTCTTGGCTATTGGAGTTATCAAAAGCTCCCCATTGATGCAGTACCAGATATAACGAATGTGCAAGTGCAAATTAACACCCGTGCGCCTGGTTATTCGCCACTTGAATCTGAGCAACGCATTACCTTTCCCATTGAAGCAGCTCTCACCGGTATTCCTAACTTGTCATACACGCGCTCTATTTCGCGTTATGGCTTGTCGCAAGTCACCGTTGTTTTCAACGATGGCACAGACTTGTATTTTGCTCGTAACCTTATCAATGCAAAATTAAGCGCGATTAAGAATAAGATCCCTGAGGGTTTAGATCCGGAAATGGGGCCTATTACCACTGGGCTTGGTGAAATATTTATGTACAGTGTTGAGGCTTTACCTAATGCACTCAAGGCTGATGGCTCATCATTTGATGCCACAGCGCTGAGGGAAATTCAAGATTGGATTATTAAACCCCAGTTAGCACTAGTACCTGGCGTTACTGAAATCAACACCATAGGGGGTTATGACAAGCAATATCATATAACGCCATTGCCCAGTAAAATGCTTGATTTTGCAATTTCATTTGACGATATCAATGTAGCCTTAAGTAATAATAACAGCAATCGCGGTGCAGGTTACATTGAGCAAAATGGTCAACAACTGACGATACGTTCGCCCGGTCAATTAGCGACTATCAGCGACATTGAACAAGTGATTGTCAAAGTCATTGATGATACCCCAATAAAGATAGCGGATATTGCCCAAGTTGCTATCGGTAAATCTTTACGTACCGGCGCTGCAACGCGTGATGGTAAAGAAACCGTATTAGGCAGTGCAATGATGCTGGTGGGTGAAAACTCTCGTGTTGTAGCTTTAGCGGTAGCTAAAAAACTTGAGCAAATAAAGTTATCTTTACCTAAGGGCATAATTGTTGAATCGGTATATGATCGTACCACGCTGGTCGATAAAGCCATGTACACAGTACAAAAGAATTTAATTGAAGGTGCTTTGTTGGTTATCCTTGTGTTATTTCTTTTACTTGGGAATGTTCGAGCGGCATTAATTACCGCGGCGGTTATCCCGCTAGCGATGTTAGCCACCATCTCTGGTATGGTAAAAACTGGTGTTTCCGCTAATTTAATGAGCCTTGGAGCACTCGATTTTGGTTTAATTGTTGATGGCGCGGTCATTATCGTTGAAAACTCAATTAGGCGATTAAGCAATGCTCAAAAACTACATGGCGGTATCCTCTCTAGGGAAGAGCGTTTAAAAGTTGTCTATTCTGCAACGAATGAAGTCATTAGACCTAGCTTATTCGGTGTCTTTATTATTACCATTGTATATATTCCGCTATTTACTTTAACGGGTGTTGAAGGAAAGATGTTCCACCCAATGGCAGCAACGGTGGTGATGGCATTAATTGCCGCACTGGTATTATCATTAACGTTAGTACCTGCTGCTGTTGCCTTATTCATGAACGGTAAAATCAGTGAAAAAGAAAGTATTATCATAACTACAGCTAAATCAGTGTACAAGCCGCTATTAGTTGGCGCAATGAAATTACGTTGGGTTATTTTAGCTGCGTGTGCTGTATTGGTCGCCTTTTCTATCTGGCTAGCTACTACCCTTGGATCTGAGTTTATCCCGCAGCTTAATGAGGAAGATTTATTGCTGCAGGCGATTCGAATTCCAGGCACTAGCCTTAGCCAATCTATTGAAATGCAAAAAGCGCTGGAGTTAAAAATACAGCAATTCCCTCAGGTTAAAAATGTATTCTCTAGAATTGGTACACCAGAAGTTGCTAACGACCCTATGCCACCCAATATTGCTGATACCTATGTGATGTTAATGCCGCGTGACCAATGGCCGGATCCAACATTGAGTCATGGTGAATTAGCCGCGGAAATTGTTGAGTCGGTATCGGGTCAACCAGGTAATAATTTTGAGCTAACACAACCGATTGAAATGCGTTTCAATGAGCTGATTTCAGGTGTTAGGGCAGATCTAGGCATCAAAGTCATTGGCGATAATTTAGACCAGTTACTCACTAGCGCTAATGCAATCAGAGAAGTGATTGAAAAAATTGATGGGGCTAGTGATATTCAAGTTGAACAGGTTACCGGTTTACCCATGTTATCAATACACCCAAAAAGGGTTGAACTAGCGCGTTATGGCCTTAATGTTTCACAACTGCAAGATGTATTAGCTACTGCTATTGGCGGTGAAAATGCAGGGGTGATTTATGAGGGAGACCGCCGTTTTAAGATGGTGATAAGATTACCAGAGCATGTTAGACGAAATGTTAACCGATTGAGCGAGCTGCCAATCGCCTTACCTAATGGTCAATACGTTCCTTTATCTGAAGTTGCTGTGCTTAACCTCGCTCCAGCACCTAATCAAATTAGTCGCGAAAATGGTAAGCGGCGCATCGTGGTAACTGCCAATGTACGCGGTACTGACTTAGGAACTTTTGTCAAAAATGTTAAACAAAAAATTCAAAGCAATGTCGATATTCCAGCTGGTTACTGGCTCGAGTATGGCGGAACCTTTGAGCAGTTAGAGTCGGCGAGTAAACGGCTAACTATCGTTGTACCCTTAACCTTGGCATTAATTTTAGGGCTACTAGTCATGGCTTTCGGCAATCTAAAAGATGCCTTGATTATATTCACAGGTATCCCTTTAGCGCTTACTGGTGGTGTTATCGCTTTGTGGTTTCGTGGTATGCCTTTATCCATTTCAGCGGGAGTGGGTTTTATTGCGCTTTCGGGGGTCGCAGTACTTAATGGTTTAGTCATGCTCGCCTTTATTCGTGATTTATGTAAAGAACGAGGTGAACTTATTTCTGGTATTATTGATGGTGCCATGATCAGACTAAGACCCGTGTTGATGACGGCTTTAGTCGCTGGACTTGGTTTTGTTCCTATGGCACTTAATATAGGGACTGGCGCCGAAGTTCAACGACCATTAGCCACCGTCGTTATTGGCGGGATTATTTCTTCTACTCTGCTCACTTTATTGGTGTTGCCAATACTCTATCGTATTGCACACCAAGGTAACTTTAATCGCAGGTAACTTTAATCAGGCTTAATTAAAAGAGCAGTAACTGTTTAATAACAGTTTACTGCTTTATTTATAGAGCTAACACCGTCGTAACAACATAGTTTAAGTTTTTTATTTTAAAGTAAATTCGTTAGCGCTATACCGATACCAAAACGCTTTTGATTAACATTGTAGTCAATTAAACTCTCGCCATAACCACTACTAAATTGGGCGTAGCCTTTTAATTTCCCCCATAATGGAAAGGTAGCGCCAACTTCAACAAAGCCATTGTGCGTCGCGAAATTTTCACGGCCCTTAAATGAAAGTTCAAAATAGGTACTGTGTTTGTACACCATACCTAATTCAAAGTGACCCATGTAATCTAAGATATCGGGATTGTCATCCCCTTGGCCATCAGTTGGCGACGATTTCTCATTTTCAGGAATGCGATACCAAGGACGAAAGGATAGTGCGAAGTTACGTTTTTCATACAGATAATTAATATAGACACGATTCCAACCTCTGGATAGTTGCTGTGAACGGCCATTTGATTGATGCTCGAAGCCAGTTACTAAGGCTGAATTCCCTCCCCACGGATGGAAATTCAGTGGCGTAACATAGAAAAACTCAGGCTGGTAGTTGGTTTCTCTAAAAGGTTTTGAAATTTCATCTGCGTAGATTTGCCACCAAGACTGTAAGGTGAAACCAAAAAACAATTGGTCACCTTCATTCAACCAATGCCCGGTCAGAAGAGGGATTTTAAGACTTATTTGAAACTTGGCTTCAACATCTTTTAAATCATCAGCCCATGTTGAAAATTCTTGATAGGCTTCACGGTTAATATTATCAACAATGGAAAAAGGTAAGATGTAATTCATTTTATGAGGCGAAAGCACATAGGGATCGGCTGCGGTTCTTCTTTCTCTAATTATTCTATGAGAAAGGGCACCTAACTCAATGTCTTGGTCGCTGCCATCTTTGAGAATATTACGAACTATTTGCTGTTCACATTGTGTTTCTATTTTCGCAAGGGTGGCATTTTTATCGGCACTTTTAATCGCTTTAAACAAACATATTTCAAAGGGGGTTTTCTGTGACTCAGGCTCAACTTTGCTGCGATCACCTTCAGCGGAAAAGGCTTGCGTATTAAACGAAAGTGACAATAAGAGTAGGCAGCGCCCTATGGAAAATATTGGTCTCATGATAGCCGGTAGTTTGAACTAAAAATTTGCGTCGATTATAGCTTATTGTGTTATTAATCAATAGAGATAAGTACCCCCTAAAGGTGTTGCAAATAATCTAACTTTCGTCCGTTTATTCATTTAAAATCCATCCTATACCCGTTCTACTTGAAGATGCTCGTATCAGGAAGTCTGAGCGACTCATAATCAAGGCGCATTTTTTTATTAAGGGTTATTCCCTTAAAAAGAAATGCAACGCCGAGTATGATTTGCTCAGCCTTCCCCAAGGGGCTGGTTTAGAAACGCTTTATGCTGCGTTATTGATTTCGAAAAGGACGCGGCATGGATGCAGCTTATTAGAGAATGCAGGAGCATATTCTCCTGAACAACCATTCTCTTCAATCAATGCCTTACCTAAAGACGTTTCTAATTCCAGCTGAATCATGCATCTTCAAGTAGAACGGGTATAAATATGTCTAATTATGTCAGATAATTTCAAAGCATTTCTTATCGGTCATTGGTCGTGTTTTTATCTCGATTAATCGCAACCTTAGTTTCTTTATAACTGAGGACTTGTATCTTGATTGTTAATTAATGTAACCCAACGTTGGAATCGCAATGAAACTCACCAAGAGCGCTTTAATAAGTCCTGCAGCCGTTGCTGTTGTTGTTGCCCTAACTTTACTTGTTGGCCTGCTCAGCTTATTTAAGTTGCCAGTACAGTTATTTCCCGATATTGAGCGCCCTCAAATCGGCATACAAACGACTTGGCGTGCAGCATCACCGAAAGAAATTGAATCTGAAATTGTTGAACCACAAGAGCAAGTTTTGCGTGGTATACCCGGTTTAGAGTCAATGAGGGCCTTTGCCAATAGAGGCGGAGCTTATATTAGTTTGTCATTTGGTGTTGGCACTAATATGGAACAAACCTTAATTGAAGTGATTAGCCGTATGACAAGGGTGGCAAATTTACCGAGAGATGCCCGACCACCACGAGTCATGCTTGGCGGTGGTCGAGGTAATACACCGGCGCTCACTTTCTTCTTTTTGCAAGCGCTACCAGGCAATGGCCAAGATATTAACCAATATATGGATTTTACCAATGATGTGATTAGACCGCGTCTTGAATCCGTTGAAGGTGTTGCTAGCGTGGAAACTTTTTCGGATGAAAACCGAGAAGAGTTACAAATTCGCTACGACCCAATAAAAGCCGCTGAGTATGGTATCGAAATTCCTCGACTCATTTCCTTAGTTTCTGCCAGTGATGATGTTTCAGGTGGTTTTATTGATGTTGGTAGACGCCAATATACCTTGCGATATAGCGGTAAATACAGTGTAGATGAGTTATCACAATTAATGCTTGAGTCGCGCGGTGGTCGTAATATTCGTTTAAGTGATATTGCTACTGTTGCTGTGCGCAGTACTGATAGGCAAGGCATGGCGGTGCAAAATGGTAACCCAGCATTTTCAATGCGTATAAATAGAGCCAATGGCGCTAATGTATTGGAAACGTTAAACCGAGTAAAAGCCGAAGTTCAACTACTGAATAGCGAATTATTAGCAGAGAAAAAGTTGGTGATGGTGCAGTCATTTGATGCCTCTGTTTTTATCTACCGTGCTATTAACTTAGTGACCAGTAATTTATTTGTCGGTATTGTTTTATCGCTAGCCGTTTTATGGTTTTTTATCCGAAGGGCTCGTGCGACGTTAATTATTGCGACCGCTATTCCCGTGAGTTTGTTAAGTACTTTTATCGTCTTGGAAATTACGGGTCGTTCACTCAATGTTATTTCATTAGCCGGTTTAGCCTTCGCTGTAGGTATGGTACTCGATGCAGCCATTGTGGTGTTAGAAAATATCTTACGTATGCGTGATAAAGGTTTGAATGAACATGACAGCGCTGAGCAAGGAGCAGGGCAAGTGTGGGGCGCTTTACTTGCTTCAACAGCGACAACTGTCGCGATATTCCTACCAGTGTTTTTCTTAAAAGATATTGAAGGACAACTCTTTGGTGATTTAGCGTTAACTATTGCCATTGCTGTGTCGGTGTCACTTATCGTTGCCGTAGTGCTGTTACCTGTTTTAGCAAAGTACTTTCTCAAACAGCAAGAAGTGAACGATCCTAATAAAAAACTGTGGCAGAGAATTACCTGTTTTGTGATGAACAGCACCAGTAGTCGAACTAAGCGCTTATCACTTGCTGCAAGCCTTTTAATATTACCGGTTGTCATATCTATTATTGCCATACCAAAGCTTGATTATTTACCGCCAGTGAAGCGCGATGCTATTGATGCTAACTTGCAATTTCCGCCCGGTGCAAATGTTAAAACCATTGAGAAAGAAATCATCCAACCGATTGTCGAGCGATTAAAACCTTATATGGATGGCATTAAAGAGCCAGCATTGAAAAACTATTATGTCTTTGGTGGCTCATGGGGTGGCAGTTTGGGCGTTCGGGTAAAAGATCAAGACCGAGTAGATGAGTTACTTGAAATTGTGAAAAATGAAATATTAATTGACCTACCTGACACTCAAGTATTCGCGAGACAAGGAAATTTATTTGGTGGCTTCGGCGGTGGTAGACAAGTACAGGTACATCTGCAGTCCAAAGATAGTAAAGCACTACAAGAAATGGCACGCCAAGGTATGGATTGGGTAAAAGAAGCCATTGAAGGCGCTAACGTAAATGCTAACCCAGGTCTTGCCATGTCAGAGCCTGAGATTAACTTAAGCCCGAACGATCGTAATATTTTAGAGCAAGGCTGGAACCGTCGAGATGTAGGTCGCGTGGTGAGAACCTTGGGTGATGGCCTGTATGTTGGAGAGTATTTTAATGGCAGTAAACGCTTGAATATGATTTTACGTGCCGATGGCTGGGATGATCCCGATAACTTGGGAGATGTGCCTGTCGTTACGGGAAATGGTAGCGTCACACCGTTATCAAACTTAGTAGATATTCAACGTACTGTGGGACCAAGTCGATTAACGCGTATTGATGGACAACGTACCATTAGTTTGAATGTGAACCCGCCTAAAGGTTGGTCGTTAGAAGAAACAATATTGGCATTAAAGTTACAGGTAGAGCCAAAGTTGCGCAATATCATGCCAGATGATGGCAATATTCAATATGGTGGCAGTGCTGACCAGCTAGATAAAGCGATTAGTGTGATGGCGGAAAATTTTGCTTTTGCTTTAGTTATTCTGTTTCTATTAATGGCTGCCTTATTCAAGTCAATTAAGGATAGTTTACTGGTCGTTATTACCATTCCTTTAGCCACGGTTGGTGGTATTTTAGCGCTACAACTACTTAACCTCACTGTTTTTCAACCACTTGATTTACTGACCATGATCGGTTTTATCATTTTACTGGGGTTAGTGGTTAATAACGCTATTTTATTAGTACATCAAACGCGTTTAGGCCAACAAGATGGTCTTGAACGGACACAAGCTATTGAGCAAGCGTTAACCTTACGTTTACGACCTATTTTCATGAGTACGGCGACTAGTTTTTTTGGCATGTTACCACTGTTACTTATGCCTGGCGCCGGCAGTGTGATTTATCGCGGTTTAGCTGCGGTGATCGTCGGTGGTTTAGCGTTCAGTACAATATTTACTATCGTATTACTGCCATGTTTGTTAAGACTCTCTAAGCACGACTTTTTCTTAAGTCGAAGTGAAAATCTCAGTAATAAAAGTGCAGTACAACAAATACCAAACGCTCGAGTTAACCCGTAATGACAACTCAAGAGATTAAGGAACACATCATGAATAATTTAATGCTAACCAATGTTGTACCACCAAAAATGGCACTTTCAATAAATAAGTCGAGTAAAGTTAATTTGTATAGTTCAGCACTAATAACTTTTACGTTTATCTCAGTCATTGCTTTACTTAATTTTTGCCAAAAAGCCAATGCGGCGGAAACGCCAGAGAAGCCAGCACACTTAGTCAGTGTCGAATCGGTTAAAAAAGAACAGGTAAAACCAAGTATTTGGTTGCCTGCCAATGTTATCAGCCGAAAAAATGCACCAATATCTGCTGAGCAAACTGGGCAGTTGCTGTGGATTGAAGATGTTGGTAGCCAAGTTAAAAAAGGCCAGTTGCTAGCACAAATTGACGATCGCCATTTGAAGTTGCAACTGGCAGGTCAACAAGCGCAAGTGAAACAACATCAAGCCGATGTGGATTATCTCACTGGACAAAAGGCACGTTTTCTAAAATTACGCGAAAAAAACAATTCAGCGTTAAGTGAATTTGAACGAGTTAATAAAGATTTAACCATTGCTATTAACGAAGTTGCTGCGTTGAATATATCAGTTGAACAGACCTTACTTGCCATAGAGAAAACCACCATTAGAGCGCCTTTCTCAGGGAATATCAGTCAACGTTTTGTCCATATTGGTGAGTTGATCTCTGTTGGCCGCCCATTAGTGCAACTCATTGATACTAAGAATCTTGATATTAAAATTGCTGCGCCAATTTCGATCGCACCATTTTTACAACGAGGCAGTAAAGTGATGGTCAAATGGAATCAAACCTTGCTTGAACTACCTGTTCGTACATGGAGCCAAGCGGGCGACCAAGCTTCACGTACTTTTGATGTTAGGCTGGCTGCTGATGGCATAGCGATGTTAGCAGGTACCGCTGTGACCGTCTCTTTACCTAAGCAAGCGCCGAAAGAAGCTATTTTAGTACCGCGTGATGCCTTGATGCTGCGAGAAAATGAAACTTACGTGTTAACTATCGGTGCCGACCAACAAGCACAAAAGGTTGTAGTGCATGTGGGTCAAGGTGTAAAAAGTTGGGTTTCAGTAACGGGCGCTTTATCGGTAAATGATAGTGTGGTCGTTCGTGGCGGAGAGCGTTTACAAAGTGGCGAGAAAGTTAGATTCATTGATGATAAAAAAGATGAAGTCATTGCTAAAGTAAATTAATCGTTCATCAATTTAAGTTAGCTTGGCCGACTTGTGTGGACACTTGTCGCTTTATAATTTTATTTTTAGACTATTTACCTTAGCTGAAATCCTGCACTTTGAATAATAACGAGTATATAATCATTAGGTAGTTGATTAGACTATTGGTTAGACAACTGATCAGACTATAAATTTGCGAGCGATAATAAAGATGAAATTAAACTGCGATTTAGGTGAAAGTTTTGGTGCTTGGACCATGGGACTGGATAATGAGGTGATGCCTCATATTGATCAAGCAAATATTGCTTGTGGCTTTCATGCAGGTGACCCTTTAGTGATGCAAAAAACACTGGCATTAGCCAAGCAATTTCAAGTCAGTGTTGGTGCGCATCCGAGCTATCCTGATTTAGTTGGCTTTGGCCGTCGGTCAATGACTTGTTCATCAGAAGAAATAATAGCGCTATTACATTACCAAGTGGCGGCGCTTGACGGTATGGCAACTGCACAAGGAATATCGATAGATTATGTAAAACCCCACGGCGCACTTTATAACGACATGATGAGTGAGCCTAGGGTGTTCGAAGCTATTTTAGCTGCGCTTATTCAATATCCCAAAAAACTGGCTTTGATGTTACAAGCAACGGCAGAGATTGAAGACTATAAACAGCAGGCGAATAAATTAGGGATTGTTATTTATAGTGAAGCTTTTGCTGATCGCTGTTATGACGATGAAGGTCGGTTATTAGCACGTAGCAAAGCGGGTGCTGTTTTAAATAAAGAAGCTATGCTTGTCCAAGTTAAGCAATTATCAGAGCATGGGACTGTCACAACCATCTCAGGTAAAATACTGAAACTTAGTGTAGATAGTTTATGTGTACATGGTGATAATATTGCCGGTGTGCAGGCTATTCGTGAAATTAAAGAGCTACTGGGTTAATGTCAACGCGGATAAACGACGGCATTCGCCTTGAAGTTGCCGGTGAAAATGCCTTGATGCTTTATTTTTCTGATGATGGACAAGAATCATTAGTGATTACGCCCAGTATTAGCAGTAATGTTCAGCAAGCGACTCAGCTCATCCGTCAACATTTTTCTGTTGAAATAATTGATCTCATTCCTTCATACGCCTCTATGTTAGTGGTGTTTAATTTACTTGAAATAGATCACCACCATTTGCGCAATAAACTAAAAACACTATTGAAACAATGTGTTAGCGTAAGTAACAAGCAGGGTAGATTAATTGAGTTACCCGCTTATTATTCGCTAGAATCAGGCATGGATTTACAACGCATTGCCAAACACGCGAAACTGACTGTTACACAAGTTATAACCTTACACCAAGCGCAGGAATATCGCGTGTATGCCATAGGATTTGCCCCAGGCTTTGCTTATTTAGGTGAAGTTGACGAGCGTATTGCCATGGAAAGGTTAACTACACCAAGACTGAAAGTGCCTAAAGGAGCTATTGCTATTGCCGATAGACAAACTGCCGTTTATCCAGCTCAATCTCCCGGTGGCTGGAATATCATTGGTCTATGTCCTATTGATATGTTTAACGCACAAACAGAGCCAATGATGCCTGTTGAAGTAGGTGATAGGGTGAAATTTGTTGCTATCGATAAGCTTAAGTTTTTTGAGTTAGGTGGTAAATTAACCGAGATGGAAAGTTAAGAGGTATTTATATGAGCAAACTAACGAGCAGTGCCCGCAGTGAAGAGTATGCTCAAGCATTAGGGCTTATTGTTACCAATGCTGGTGTATTAAGTCTAATTCAAGATGCTGGCCGTTATGGTGCATTTAATTTAGGACTAACCAATGGCGGCCCGGCTGACTCTTTAGCTTTTTATTGGGCAAATAGATTGTGTAGTAATGAATTAAATTCAACGGCCATCGAAATTAGCTTGGGTGGTTTGGAGCTAACAGCACAAGTGGATTGTGTTATTGCCGTTACCGGTGCTCCGATGCCACTGACCCTTAACGGCCAACCTAAAGCGCTGTGGCGTAGTTTTCTGGTTAAAGCTGGGGATGCTATTAGTTTAGGTTTTACCCCGCTTGGTGTTCGCTGTTATTTAGCGGTAGCGGGAGGTTTTGATATAAAGCCAAGTTTTGGCAGCACTGCTACGGTATGTCGAGAGTCAGTAGGTGGTCTCAATGGTGATAAGCTCGTTAAGAAGGATGTATTACCTTGCCAGGCGGTGTCTAAAGCTGACTATAGGCTAAAGCAACTTATGTTGCCTGAACATGAACAGCCAGAATATGCTAATGAAGTGAAATTACATACGGTGTTAAGTTATCAACACGCACATTTTTCAAACATAGAAAAAAGAGTATTTTTCTCAAGCGAATATCAAATTAGTAAACATTGGGATCGCATGGGATATCGCTTACAAGGTCGGGCAATAAAGGCTGATGTCGCTGGTATTTTATCTGAAGGGATTTGTTATGGTGCGGTGCAAATACCAGCAGATGGTCAGCCTATAGTTTTGCTTAACGACCGGCAAACCATTGGTGGTTACCCTAAAATTGGCGCAGTTATTTCGCAAGATTGCGCGAAACTTTCACAATGTCGTCAAGGCGACAAAGTGCGCTTTGAGCCGATTTCCATGTCACAAGCTAATAATATGTTTCACCTTAATTTGAGACGATTTACACAAACGCAACTCATTAGTTATGCCTAACCCCAACTTTTACAACTAGAGATGAGGCTAGGTAAATAATCGTAATTGCTACTCAACATCAAGTGGTGATATATAGCCGTCAGGTTTTAACGCTAATACATCACAGTTTAATTGGTCAATGACATGTTCAGCAGTATTACCAATAAGCGCTGCGGAAATACCAGTACGACCAATGGTGCCTAAAATAACCAATTCAGCATCAATCTTTATCGCTGCTTGTTCAATAACAGCTTCTGGTAACCCTTCTTCAACATAAGTATGACTTAACGGGATATCAAAGCTATTGGCATGCTTGCTCATTGCTTCTTTATGGTGTGCCTGCATAGCACTATTATATTCGCTGGCGTCAAATTCAGGAATTTCAATAGCAATATTTACCGGTGTACCAGGATAGGAATTAACTAAGTGCACATTAGCCGTTATTAACTGAGCAATACTTTTTGCTTGTTTAGTAATAGCCATATTTAAAGAAAGGTGCTCAACTTCATCACTACCAACATTAAGTGCAGCTAAGATATTTCCTTGCTGAGGCCATTCATGTTCTTTAACAAGTAATACAGGACAAGGGCATTTTCTCAAAATGTGCCAATCGGTAGGTGTAAATACTACTGATTTGAATTTATCATGTTGGTGTGTGCCTTTGACCAGCAAATCATACTTATGCTCGATAACTTGGTTGATTATGGCTTCAAAAGGGCGGTTATGCCAAACAACCTTACTGGTAATATTTATTGGGCAATTAGTTACCGAAATGATGTCATCTAGCCATTGTTGTTTTTCTTTAATGACCATTTTGCGCATGGTATCGCGCTCGCCACTGGATAAAATAGTGGTCATTTCATAAGAAAAATCAAAAATACTAAAAAAGGCAGTAATATTTATTTGCAGATCTGGCGCGGATGTTTTAATTCTCGACGCGAGGTCAATAGCTCTTTTAAGTGCTTTTTGTTCATCTGTTGTTGGGTCTATCACAACGAGGATATTTTGATACATGTCCATGGCAACCTCTGGCAAATTAAATAATAACGTTAGTTTATTTATAGCAAAGTTGACAAATTAATGCTTGTTTTAAATCAAGTTTATTTTGTTATAGGTTTATTATCTTTTAGTGATAATAAACCTATAACAGGAGGGGAGAATGAACTATAGAGCAGCAGTGTCGCAAAGCTTATCGATATCAATAATCGAAATTAACTTACCATCAACTTTAATTAAGCCACTCTTATGAAAGCGATTTAATAAACGACTAATCGTTTCAACAGTTAAGCCAATATAATTACCAATATCACTTCGGGTCATGGTTAAGCGAAACTCGGTCGATGATAAACCACGTGCATGGTATCGCTCACTTAAGCTCACCAAGAAAGTCGCAACACGTTGCTCTGCATTTTTTCTATTAAGCAGCGTCAACATCTCTTGATCAGTTTTAATTTCATGACTCATTAATCGCAATACCTGCTTTTTAAGCTTAGGCATAGTATTTGATAACTCATCTAGGTTTGTATAAGGAATTTCACAGACCATTGATGTTTCAAGTGCTTGGGCAAAACTAGGATGTTGACTTTCAGCAATGGCATCAAAGCCAAGTAAGTCACCTGCTAAATGAAAGCCGGTAATTTGTTCTTCACCTTGCTCATTAACGGTAAAGGTTTTGAATGTGCCAGAGCGAATGGCAAACAATGCATGCATTTCTTGACCGTCATGAAAAATTTTATCGCCCTTATGAATAGGCCGTTTTCGGTCAATAATATCGTCAAGAGAATCAAGTTCTTTATCATTTAAAGAGAAAGGTAAACATAGCTCACTAATACTACAGTTTTGACACTTGATATGTTGTATTGTAGGACAACTTTTATTTTGCATGATATTACTCTGTGACGTAGCTATTTAGGCTAACTTTAAGACAAGTATATGTTATTAGAACATTACTTGATATGCAACAATAAAACTGTAGATACCGTAGGTAATTAGAGAAATAGCCATCATTTTTCGAAATACTTTATTGACTAGTAGTTTTTTTATGCTATCGATACCAAGGGATAATGCGATTAGTGCAGGTAAAGTGCCTAATCCGAAAAAAAACATAATAGTTGCCCCCGTTAAACTACTACCACTTGCAAGCGCCCAAGTGAGTGTTGAATACACCAAACCACAGGGTAACCAACCCCACAAAGCTCCTAAACCCAATGCTTTTTTAGAGGAATTTACAGGGATGACATGTTTAGCTAGAGGTGATAAATAGCGCCATAAACCTTTGCCCAAGGATTCAATCTTATTTAACCATAACAGCCACTGACCTATATAAAGACCCAATAGAATAAGAAAGAATGCCGCAACTAGGCGTAAGCCAGCAATGGGCAAACCTATATTTTTAGCGGCGATAGAGCCAGTGAAACCGACAATGGCACCAATTAAGCAATAACTAGCAATACGGCCAATATGATATAAGAAGACGAGATTCAATCGAGAAGTTTTCGGCGAGCAACTAGAAGGTGTTGTCGTCACATTGACAGGAATATCGCCTTCCACGCTGGTTTTAGTTGTTGGCAGACTTGATGGTTTATTAATAGCTGAAGTCAGTAGAGTCGTGATGCCGCCACACATGGCTAGGCAATGACCAGAGCCAAGTAAACCAATGATAAAGGCAGAAAAAACATCTAAGCTCATTGGTTATCTGAGCTTTGCTTAGTGTCTTCTATTGCTTCTTCTTGCTCTTCTTCGGTAATTTTATTCTGTTGCTCATCATCAAAAAGGATACTCATGCCTTGCTTTTCTAAGTCTTCGAACTGCTCTGTTTTAACCGCCCAGAAAAATAGGTAAATACCCAAAGCGGTTAATAAAACGGCGATAGGGATTAAGATATAAATAATACTCATATGTTACTCATGACTAAGTTGACTCGGTTATTCAATTTGCCTGTAGGGAAGCACTTTACTTTTAACTCATTGCCTAGTTGACTATTTAGCTTATTTTTTCAGTAAACGTAAAGAGTTAGTAATAACTAAAATGGAGCTAGCTGACATACCAATAACAGCCATATAAGGCGTTATATAACCTGCCACAGCTAACGGTAATACAATAGCATTATAACCAAAAGCCCATAAGTAATTCTGTAAAATTATTCGGCGAGTTTTGTGAGCTACTTCGATCAAGGTATTTATGCTGCTCAGTTTGTTATTGAGCAAAATAACATCTGCGCCACTTTTAGTAATATCCGCGCCACAACCCATTGCAATGGAAATGTGGGCAGCGCCAAAAACTGGCGAATCGTTAATACCATCACCAGTCATCGCCACTTTAAAACCTTGTGCTTGGGCTTGTTTAATTTGCTGCATTTTATTTTGAGCACTGAGCCCACCCAAGACAGTATTAACGGGTAATGTTTGAGCAATAGTGTCACAAGCAATTTGACTATCACCAGATAACAATAACGTTTTATTTTGCTTATTAAGGCTAGTTATTGTTTCAAATGCCTCATTACGAATTTTATCGATAAGATAAAATGCGGCAATAATTTGTTTATTTGCCATTAAAATACAACTAGCACCGCTTAAATCTACGTTAAGTGATTGTGCGTGGCTTTCATCGAAAGAAGTGCTCTTTTCTAACCAAGCATATTTACCAATGGCATAATCAATAGCATTTATAGTACCAGTGACACCTTGTCCAGAATGCACTTTTACTTGCTCAGCAGTTAAGCTGTAATCTCTATATTCGGCAAATGGCTTGGCAATAGGATGTTCTGAATATGCTTCTAACGCCGCAGCAATGGCAAGTATCTGTTCTTGGTTATAATGTGAGCTTTTATTGACTAACTTTATGCTGTTGATGGTGAATTCACCCGTGGTTAAGGTGCCTGTTTTGTCAAAAGCAAAACAGTTGATTTTTGGCACAGTCTCCATAACATGACCACCTTTGATCATTATGCCTGCTCGATTTAAATGTGTAGTCGCACAGGTTAAGGCGGTAGGTGTTGCTAATGAAAGTGCACAAGGGCAGGTCGCTACAAGGACAGAAAGGGTTATCCAAAAAGCTTCTTCGGGCAGGTGTTGCTGCCAATAAATAGCGGTAGCTATGGAGGTTAATAAAATCAGCGCCACAAAATACTGCGCAATCTTATCTGATAGTTTTGCTATTTTAGGTTTGTGCGCTTGAGCTTCTTCACTTAAGCGAATGAGCTGACTTAAAAATGATTGATTTGTTGCTTGTTTTACTTGCACGGTAATATTGCCGTCGCCATTGATAGTACCAGCAAAGACACTATCATTAATTGTTTTATTAATAGGTAATTGTTCGCCGGAAAGCATAGCTTCGTTGAGTTGGCTTAGCCCAGAAGTAATGACACCATCAGCAGGTACAATTTCGCCTGGCTTAATAATAACAACATCTCCTAAGATGAGCTGTTTAGCGGCAACCAATACTTCTTTTATTTGTGATTCTGCGTTATCGCTATCACCCGAAACAACCACTTTAGTCGCCGTCATCGGCATTAATTTTAATAAATTGGCAGAGACTTGCGCAGCATGTGAACGGGCTCTAAATTCTAAGAACTTTCCGATGAGCAATAAAAAGGTAAACATGGAGACCGACTCAAAATACACCTCACCTTGTTGGGTAATCGTTGCCCAAGCACTGGCGCTAAAGGCTAAAATGATGGCAATAGAAACGGGAACATCCATGGATAAACGTTTTGCTTTGACCGCTTTGATCGCGCCAGTATAAAATGGCAAAGCACCGTAAATAATAATAGGGGTTGTCAATATGAAACTAACCCAGCGTAGATAGACCTTATTGTGCTCAGCCATTTCAGAGAAGGCACCAAAGTAAAGGCCAAAGGCTATCATCATGATTTGCATCATTAAGATGCCACTGATACCCAAACGTTTAATAAAGGCTTTGCTTTGTTTTTTATTTCTTAATTCTGCTTCGTTGGCTTTAAAAGGCAGTGCTTGATAACCAATATGCTCAATAGCCTGTAATATATCACTTAGTTTTAACGCATTATCTTGCCATCTAACGGTTGCTCTTTGACTAGTCGCATTAACGTTTATCTTGACTAAACCTTTCAACTTATCCAGTTGCATTTCGATAAGCCAAGCACAAGCCGCGCAACTGATACCATCAATGGTCAATATGGCTTCTTTGCAATCATTGTCTTGATAAATAAATTCGCTTTGTAAGACTGCTTCATCGAGTAATTTATTTTTTTGTAATTGTTCAGGTACCAGAGATTGACCTTTATGAGCTGGCTCTGTTCTTACCGCATAATATTGAGTCAAGCCATTATCAACGATAGTTTGAGCTACCGCTTGGCAGCCAATGCAGCACATAGGCTGCTGAGTTTGGCTGATTTCAACCGAGAGGTTAATTCCACGGGGGACGGCTTCATTACAGTGAAAACATTTGCTGGTCATGGCTACTTTCTTAGGGGGCTTGAGTCACTATGATGAGTTTTATGGTCACCATAGTGATTAGAATTGTGCTAACTTATTTAGCTCATTCAGGCTATTTAACTTATTGAGCTTTGATCGGATCAGGAATTAAATCGATAAAATCACTTTGCGGTAAGCTAATGGTATCTTGTATTTTCCAGTGACCTTCAAAAGGAGTTAAGGTAAGTTTCCATTTGCCAGTAACTGCTTGATCAAATTGATGTCTAAAGTAGCCATTACCATCAGGTGTTAACGCTAAATAAAAGTCTTTTTCTTCAAGGGTTGGGTGAAAAAAACTTACATTGAGTAATGGAAAAATTTTATCAATACCCGTTGGTTTAATTATTAACTCATTACCTTTTAATTGCAGGGCAAAGCGCATACCCAATTTCTGTGCAGTTTTTACTTTACCGACTTCTAAATTGATTGACTTTCCTTTTTTATAATAATCGCCAACAACTAACGTATCAGGGTTAGTGTTAGCAATAATATAAGTAGCAATACCTGCTACAACAGCGGTAAAAGGAAGAATAAAAACTAACCAAGCCCAAGGCTCACGGTACCAAGAATCTTTCATAAAAAAGTACTTATATTGACGACAGAATATGGAGTGGGATTATACATTTTTTATTAACGTTCAGCTAGTTTTGCGCCTGTAAATAGACATAAAAAAACCCTTGATTACAAAGTGTAACAAGGGCTTTATATTTTAGTTGAATAGTAGCTTAATCTGTCATGAATGACAAAGACCAAACTACAGCATTCAGTATCAGTGTTATGATTAATTAATCTTGAGAAAGACTATAAACATAAGCACTAATTAGGTGAACTTTTTCTTCACCAAGAATGTCTTTCCATGGCGGCATAACACCAGCACGACCATTACGGATAGACTCTTCAATGACACGTTTTGAACCGCCATATAACCAAACATTATCTGTCAAGTTTGGCGCGCCCATAGGCATACCTAATGCTAAGCTACCTTGGCCATCAGGACCGTGACAACCAGCACATAAAGCAAACTTAGCTTTACCCGCTTTAGCTAGTTCAGGATCAACTGAACGCCCACTTAGGCTAATGACATAAGCTGCAACTTCTTTAACGCCTTGGTCGCCGCCTAATGCGCCTTCCCAAGCCATCATGCCCGATGCAATACGACCATTCATTATCGTTTCTTTAATCACTTCAGGTGTGCCGCCATATAACCAGTCTTTATCAGTTAGGTTAGGGAAGCCAGTAGTACCGTGAGCATCAGAGCCGTGACATTGCGCACAGTTTTGAATGAACAAACGTTGACCTACTTTTAATGCTTCGTCATCGGTTGCTAAATCTTCAATGCTACGCGCAGCGTAAGCTTCAAAAATCGGACCAAATTTAGCATCGGCAGCGGCAACTTCACGGTCATATTGAACTAATACACCAGAGTCTTTACTTAAATACTCTAATGTTTTAGCTTTTGATTCCGCAAGGTTTAGGATGCCTTGGTTAGAGCTTTTCCAGCCTAAAAGGCCAGTCCAATTACCCAAACCATAAAGTGCAATATAACCAAATGCCCAAACGATAGTTAATAAGAAAAACGTGCTCCACCATTTAGGTAAAGGGTTGTTTAACTCTTCAATGCCGTCAAAGCTGTGACCCATTGATTCGCCTTCTTCAACGCCTGCAAAGTTCTTTAAGCACATACGTAGTAGTAAAAAACAACCTACTAACGAGCCAAGGGTAAGAACCCAAACCCATATATTCCAGAAGCTAGACATTATTATTCGTCTCCTGTTTGCTTTTTTTATCGGGATGGCGCTTTTTATCTGCCGTATTTAATTTATCTTCTTCAAAAATAGAGTTTGCGACATCATCAAATGAGTCTTTACGCTTTTTTGAATAGGACCATACAACGATGATAATAAACAACGCCAATATAAGGAGGGCAAAAAACCCTCTAAGTGTTCCGTAATCCATGATGCTTAGCTTACTTCAATGCGTGGCCAAGTGATTGCAAGTAGGCAACCACGGCACTCATTTCAGTTTTACCTTTTACAGCATCTTTAGCACCGTCAATTTCTGCTTGAGTATAAAGCGGAATTGCATTGCCATTTTCATCTTTATGACTACGATTACGAGTTAAGAAGTTAAATGTTTCAAGTTTCCTACCTGTAATTTCACCATCAAGGGTATTGGTATTTAACCAGTTATACGCTGGCATGTTTGACTCTGGCACCACTGAACGAGGATCCGTTAAATGGGCAATATGCCAATCATCGCTATAACGACCGCCAACACGCGCTAGATCAGGACCAGTACGCTTAGAGCCCCATAAAAATGGATGTTCCCAAACGTGCTCGCCAGCTACACTGTAGTGACCGTAACGCTCTGTTTCTGCACGGAATGGACGAATCATTTGGCTATGACAGTTACTACAACCCTCACGGATATAAATATCACGACCTTCCATTTGCAGCGCAGTGTAAGGTTTTAAGTTATCAACGGGTGTCGATAATTCTTTTTGGAAAAACAATGGTGTAATTTCTACTAAACCACCGATGCTGATAGCAAAGACAGTAAATAAGAAGAACAAGCCAACGTTCTTTTCAACTTTTTCATGTGAATTTTTCATATGGCTCTCCTTAAGCTACTTCAAGAGGCTTAAGACTTCCGTCTTTAGCACCAATTGTTTTAAACATGTTG
>MAAC01019053.1_pt1 | contig 32720 bp, 36 predicted proteins | sample 1115981 | NCBI WGS metagenome assembly MAAC01 (sample SAMN04961126, study PRJNA320927) | seawater metagenome | isolation source: sample BD02T64 sea water enriched with oil for 64 days | place: USA:Gulf of Mexico | collected 2013-07-27 | reverse complement strand
CTTTAAAATAAATCATCTATTGATTAAACCTAACGGCGAAATTTATATATATTTTGGAAGCGAGAATATTTTATCGATTTTAGACTGGTCTGTAGATTAATACTACAGGTAACACCGTGTATAATTTATTGCTAGTACTACTCTACTTACGAAAATTCTTACGGATTTTCTATTCAGTTTGTATTTACTAAATTAGTCGCTTAATCAACGTAAGCAAATCATACACAAACACGTTACTTGTAATTTATGACACTTACAATAAACAAATGGACTTCTCATTCTAATCAATTAATTTATAGTTTGTTCTATTATTGTGAATTGAATGAGATTTACTTAAAAATTAAATACTCATGTAAAATACCTGGTAACGGCATCTTATTGACGTATAATACTATAAAATATTTCTTTGATTATTCAGATGATGTAAATTTTATAAATAAACCTGAAAATTATGATTTCTATTTCAAGCGATCGTTGTTGCTAGAAAAATATTCAGGAAATATTCATCCATTAAATTTTCAAGTTAATTTTTCATACAAGCCATTAAAATTAATACCTAAAATTCCTTTTGATGTTTTAAAACTTAAAGGGTCCAAAACTGAACTAATAAGAGCATTAGACTATTTGAATTTAATAACAAATGGTTCTCACAAATCAATAAACCTTAATAAGGTATGGAATAATGAAATTAATGATTATGGTGGGAGAATTATATTTATGACAAGATTATGGGATCCAGCAAGACATTATGATCCAATAGAAAAGGAAAGACGAATTTTACAAAATAATTTTAGAATAAATGCTTGTCGTATTATTTCAAAAAATTTCCCTAATTCAATCACCGGGATATATCCTGATCATTATGCTAAAGAAATAGCTAAAGATTGCCTAATTGACATAAAAAAAACTAAAAATAAATCCAATTTATTAGAGTTAAAAAAATCTGATATTTGTATAGCTGATGATGGCTTAAAAGACACGCCTGGCTGGAAAATAGGCGAATATGTAATGGCTAATAAAGCTATCATATCCACTCCTATAAAAACAATTGTAGAAGAATTTATTTCGAAAAAAAATTACATAAGTTTAGAACATAGAACTGATTTCAAAAGTCTACCAGATAAAATAAATGAACTAATAATATCAAAATCTTATATGGAATTAAAAAACAATAATAAAAATTGGAGCAACAAATATTTAAAGCCTGACACCTATATCGAAAATATTTTAAAAGTATCAAGTAAAAATAGCTATAAGTAATTGCTAGTTCTACTCTAATTACGAAATTAGTTGCTTAATCAACGCAAAGATTTCAAACACATTAGCAACAATTAATGCTCAAAAAAAAATAGTAATGAAAAAAACAATACATTTTATTATCATTTTAATTTCATTAAATTCTTTTGCTCAAATTAAAGCTACCATTATAAAAACAAATAAAGAAGTCGTAAAAGGTTTCGCTAGTATTACTACATACAATTCTAATATTATTAAATTTAGAAAAAACATTAATGACAAACCCCAAAAGTTTGGGCATAAGGATATTGATAAAATTTTTTTTATCCTTCCAAACAAATCTTTTTTTGAATATCAGTTTAAGAGTATTTCTAAAAAAAACATACAATTAATGAAAGTTTTAATAAGAGGTAATTTGAGTTTGTATTCATTTACAGAAACAGAGACTTATAATACGCATAGTTCAGGGAAAGGGTTTGGTAATGTAAACATTGGAAAGATGCATACATCAACTCATTTCTACTTATCTAAAAATAATAATACTATTGTTGAATTCCCTTCTAAGACAATTTTTAAAAGTTTTAGAAAAAATGCTTCAGCATATTTTAAAGATTGTTCAGAATTAGTGAAAAAAATCAAAAAAAAAGAATTTAAAAAATCAAATATTATTGAAATAGTTGAATTTTACAATAACAAATGTAATAAGACGAACAAAGGAATTGACAAATAAGTTAAAAACAAAATTTACTGAAAAATCAAAAAAACAAGCAATTTATAACTCAAACTAGAAACTATTATAATGTGCAATTAGAACAGTTGCCAATACCATCTATAATTAATTGATATTAAGCAACTAGAACAAAATCAGGTTTATTTTTAAACTTTAAAAATGAGTATGTAAATTCCGTTGCAGTAGTTTTGATTCGCCGCCCAAGGAGCTCGGCACAACAAAGGGCGCAAAACTATTCAAACCGCCGCAAATCATACACAAACACGTTAACAACAAGCTAAAAACAGTGTTTCAAAATAAAAAATTCATCTAATAAAAAGTAATTTATATAATTGAGTAAAAAAAGATAATCAAAAGCGCAGTTAACTGCGCTTTTAATTACCTTTACAAAAAAATTTGACTAATGAATAATGACCTAATCCACGAAATGGGATACATCGCCTTAGCGACTCGACTAAAAAGAATTAGTGACAAAATGACTTATAGCACTAGGGTAATGTATAAAAAAATGGAAATAGATATTGAACCAAATTGGTATTTAGTATTAATACTTGTAAAAGAAACACCTAATATATCAGTAATGGAAATTGCTAAAAACTTAAGCTTTACTCATCAGTCAGTAATTACCATGACCAATAAAATGAAGAATAAAGGTTACCTCAAAATTTCAAAAGACGTAGAAGATAAAAGAAAAACAATATTTAATATAACACCAAAGGCAGTAATAATTTTACCACAAATAATAGAAATATGGAAAACTGGAAAGGAAGTTATCTATGAATTACTCAATGGAGATACTGCGATTACAAAACATTTAGAAATATTGGAATCGAATCTAGATGAAAAATCATTTGGAGAAAGAATAATTAATAAATTAGATAATTATTAAAATGAAAAATCACAACTACGAAATTAAAATTGAATGGACTGGTAATGAAGGACACGGAACTCTTAATTACAAATCTTATAGTAGAAATCATACAGTTTCTGGAAAAGGGAAGTATAACGAAATATTAGCTTCTTCTGATCCTTCTTTTTTAGGAGATAAATCAAGATATAATCCTGAAGACCTTTTTCTTTCCTCTATATCTGCTTGCCATATGCTTTGGTACCTACATTTATGTTCTGTGAATAAAATCATCGTATCAACTTATGTTGACAATGCAACTGGAGTAATGGAAGAAACTAAAGATGGAAGTGGAAAATTTAAAGAAGTTTCATTAAACCCATTGGTAACTATTGAAAATGAAGAGCTGCGTAAAAAAGCAAATGAATTACATTATGAAGCGAATAAAATGTGCTATATAGCTAACTCTTGTAATTTCAAAATTGGACATAACCCGAAAACAATAGTAATATAAAAAACAATTGGTAACACCGTCTAAAATTAACTGCTAGTGCAAGCTTACGTACGAAAATTCTTGCAGATTTTCTATTCAGTTTGTATTTACTAAATTAGTACTTTAATACGCAAAAAATCAGACACAAATACGTTGCGATTAATTTGAAAAAAAAATGAAACAAAGCTTAACTTACTATATTACTCTATTAGTTATTAAAATAAAAGGCTTAAAAAAGAGTTTTAGTGAAACCCCCATAGACTTTAAAAATATCAGAAAAAAAGATGTTCATTATCCAAAAGGAAAGTTTTTCAAACAAAATAAAATACGAAACTTTAAAATTCTAGGTTCTTTAATTACTGAAATTGGACTAGATGCCAATTCTGAAAAACTTCTGATATTCATCCATGGAGGTGCTTTTATTTCTGGGCCAGCCAAACATCATTGGGATTCTGTAAAAAAAATTGCTTCACAAACGAATTATAAGATTTGGATGTGCGATTATCCCAAATCTCCTGAAAACAAGATATCAAAAATATCAGAAAACATCGATTCAATATATAATGTCGCTTTAGAGCAGTTTCAACCAAATAAAATTTCTTTTATTGGAGATTCTGTTGGTGGAACTTTAATTACGAGCTTAACCCAACGACTAATTTTAAAAGACATAAAATTGCCAAAAAAAATCATTTTGATTACTCCAGTTATGGATGCAAGTATGTCTAATCCCGAAATTGAAAAAGTAGATAAAATTGATCCAATGCTATCAAAAACCGGAGTGTTAAGTGCTAAAAAAATGTGTGCTGAGAATAATGATTTAAAAAACGTTATGATTTCGCCCTTATTTGGAAGTTTTGACAATTTTCCTAATACAATTCTATTTCTTGCAGAAAATGACATTTTTTATCCAGATCAAAAATTAGCAGTCAAAAAGTTTATTAGTGCTAAAATTAATTTTGAATTAATTGAAGGAAAAAATATGCCACATATTTGGCCTTTCCTTCCAGTAATGAAAGAAGCCAAAATATCTTTGAATAAGATAATAAAAATAATAAATATTTAACCACTACACCGTCTACAAATAAAGCTAGTCCTACTCTATTTGCCATAATCCTCGCGGATTTTCTATTCAGTTAGTATTTACTAGATTTGTTGCTTAATAAACGCATACAAATCATGCAAAACACGTTGTTGGTAATAATTAAACCCAAAACTGAATTATGAATATCCGATTTCTATTTTTTTCTTTATTAATTTATTCCAACATTTACTCACAAAATTCACAAAACGAAAATGGAATAAGGGTAATGTTGATGGATTGTTACGAAGGAAGTAAAATGGACGACACAAAAAGGGACTTATCTGGTTACTTTGCCATCTATGAAAATGAAAAATATTTAACACCAAATTTTATTACTAAAAAATACAATCCTGACAGTATTGTACGTCCAAAATTTATCATAAAAGGAATAAATTCTATAAAGAATTCAACTAATGGTAGATGGATTAATAGAAAAATGTACCCAGGCGAAACTATAATATGTACCGTTCCAAACTCTGAAAACAAAGAAAAAAGCAGAAGCTATTCAATTTACATAAAAGGAAAGTTAATAGAAACTAAAAATAATGAGTTTCCATATTTTAAAAACATAAAGGATTATGAACTAAGAGTTGCTTCTGGTAAAATCAATGAAAATATCATAAAAATGGATATTTCCTCTTTTCCTACTGGCAGTTTTGATGGCGGAATTTATCTCTATTGGATTGGTGATCTAAATGGTGATAATCGTCTTGATATGTTGGTTGGAACTTCATCCCATTATGCTGAAATTAAGTTAACATTCTATTTATCTGACAAAACCGACAATGAGTTATTTATTAAACATAAAGTTGGAAGTTGTTCTTCTTGCTAAAAACAACTATTTCCTACAATTTGTACATTAAATTGTTTGCAGAATTTTCCTGTAAAAATTCACGCGAATTAATTATCTTTCCGCTACGACCGAAGTTATAGCAATCTTTTAAACAAAAAAAAATTAGATAAACACGCTTGAAACATTAAACAAAACCCCGAATAATGAAAAAAACATTACTAATCATAACCTTTTTATTCTGCTATCAATTTACCAATTGCCAAACCACCAAATGTGAACAGAAAATAGTAGAAAGCTATAAAAAAGAGTTTATGGCTAAAGCATTATCCAAATCCGGCAGAAAAGTTAAAATAGAAAAAAATGCTTTAGGCGAAAAAGCTTCTTTTATTACATATTTTCAGGCTCAAACAAACCCTAATGGACCTGACATTATTAAAGAAATTGTACTAACCAACTATAAAAACAGAATTACTGAATTCACATTTAATTATGGCTCTGAAGTATATGACTATGGAGAGAAATATATGGAACATCCTGATTATAAAAAAGGAAAACAATACTATCATTTATCATCAAAAAATATATTAAATAAAAACTGTAAGGCTAATTATTTTGAAAACCTTTATCAAGTTGTTGTAGTCAATCCATATGATAAAGAGGTGTTAAATGTAGATTTTGAAATAGAATTGAATGTCTCTACTACTGTTTGGCATAATTTTAAAGAAATTGAAAAAGAGTATAATAAACTCTACACCTTTAGAACTATTGAGGAATTGAAAAAAGAAGGCATCCACGTAAATGATGTAAAATATGACTTTGATACTGCCAATGAGATTGTACTTAAAATGGTAATTAAGGAGCGTGAAGCTATTATTAATAGACTCCTTTCAAAATATAATTCTTCTTTTCATTTTAGGTTTAAAACTTATATTGCTAAACCTTCACAAATATGGGATGAATTTTATCTAGATCCAATTAAATACATCAAAGTTATTTTTGAAAATAGTCACAATTTAGCGGAAAAATAAAACCGTTTTACTACACCGTGTATAATTAAGAGCTTCTAGAAATCCCTTACGAGAATTCATGCGAATTAATTATTTTTTTGAATGGCAAAAAGTGAATCACACTTTTAAACGCACAATTCACATACAAACACATCAGACGTTCTGTAACAAATCTAAATTAATTATTTTGTTATTATTGTACGCAATAAAATAATCAACTTGTAGTTAAAGAAAGAATTCAAAATAAGACTTTTTTAAAGGAAAACACAGTAGATAATATTGGTAATTTAATTGCAACAAAACGTCCTTTAACCTTTTTAAAATACAGCTAATTAATGTATCTTTTCGGCCTATAAAAAGGTGAAATTATGGAAGCAAGTAAAATGGTGAACTATATTAAAGAGGTATTAGAAAGCATGCCAACTGGCTGGTTGAATTTAACCACCCATCGACTAGATATTTATGATGAAAAACGAGCCAAAACTCAGTTCTTAGAACAGTTTGAAGCCCTGTTTGACGCCAATAATTTTGAGGCATCTGCATTGACTGAATTGCCTACTGCTTTTGATTATATTAGATTGGGGCATCCACTATCTTCTATCCTAGAATGGGCTATTGGAAAATCAAACAACCTATCATCTGATGCTGTAATTAGTTTTTCGTCAAAGACAGTTCCTGTTTTGGCCGTGCTAAGAAAGAATTTACTAGAGAATAAAAACACCCAGATCATTTATACTGGTGATTTTCCAGACTTTTTTGATGCTGAAGTAATAAGAAATATTTACGGGTACAAATTCGAATTAAAAAAAGTTAAAAACATAAAAGATATTTCTGAGTTTAACGGCAGTACCATTTTCATTTCACAACAAAATGATATCTGTAATTTTAACCTCAACTCAACAATTGATTTCTCTATCAATGTGCATGCAGATTTAGGAAGTATTCTAATTGTAAACGGTTCAAAAAATGAACCTTACATCTCAGAAATTCAACATGTGCGTAGAAGAGAAACCATTGCAATGACACCAGTCAATTCTTTGGCTGCCTTAAAAACATTAATAGCTCTACCTACAAATAAAAGTAACAAAAACACTCTTTTAACAAACAAAACAGCTGTCTTAGATTCAATAAAATCCATTACAAGAGCATACACAACAGCACTCGTTGCTTCTAGCGGACTCTCTATACAATATGCAATTTTAATGGGGCTTATTCATGATGCTTTAGAAAAACATGCTGGAAAAGCGATCAAAATTGTAGTGCCTCCAAATTGTTATGGTGGTACAAATGATCAAGCTAGACGTGTTGCTGCTTGTATTGACAATGTTGAAGTGGTAGATTTACCCGTAGATGGAGATAACGACATGGTTAAAAGTATCGATCTTGTTTTAGGAAAAATTGCAACTGAAGATGCGATTCCATATATCATCGCAGAAATCCCAACAAACCCAAGAGTTGAAGTTCCAAACTTGATACAATTAAGAGATGTTTTAAGTCAAGAACGTAAAACATCCACTGGTAAAATAGCCATCGACCCCGTTTTTATTTTAGATCAAACATTTTGTCCTAATGTGCATTTTTTAGGCGATGATGAAATACTTTCAACTGTTAGAACTATTTCTTTTGCTAGTGGATCAAAATTTCCAAGTGGAGGAAAATGTACTGCAGGTTACTGTGTAGGGAACAAAAAAACGGAAGCTTTGATGGGAAAAATAGCATTGCATCTAAGCCTTTGTGATAACGAGGCTACAGATCTTCAATATGAAATCTTAGCAAAACAATTGCCTTCAATGATACATAGGATTCAGGATGCTTATACAAACACCCGTAAATTCGTTAACTTTATCCACGATACCTTACCAGAAGCGAAAATCAATTTTGTTTCAGAAGAGTTGGCACAGCAAGGATTTACACCTTCTGTATTTTCATTAGATCTACCAACAAAAGGAACTACTGATGAAGAAAGAGAAACGTATAAAAGAGCGTTGAATTTGAAATTGATCAATTTAATGATTACAGAAATTCCGCATGAAAGCAAATACTGCGTGAGTTATGGACAGCTAAAAGGATGTTATTGGACCATACCTGCAACCTCTACTCAAGGAACTACTAAAGAAGGCGACAAAGATTATATTGCTCGTGTTGCACTTTCTCCTGATATGGATCTTGAGCTTCATAAAAAAGTGTTTTTAGATTTTGTTGAAAGTATTTAATCGTAATTGGGAGTTGAAAGCCTTCTTACCTATTCATGTTTTTTTTATAAAAAAATCACAAATTTGAATGCGTATTAAACCAATAATGTAGGATCTATTTACATATAGTCTAATACGCAAATTCCTAGTAACCTATTATGACGTAAAGATGACGTCAAGTTGGCGCAACAACTAATTATGAATCCGATATACTTTTGCTAAGAACAATAAATACATTCAAAATGAAAACAAAGAATTTAGCAAAATCATTAAAAGACTTTAGAACTCTTAGAGGAATGTCTCAAGAATATTTAGCTGATCAATCGAGAGTAAGTTTACGAACTATTCAGCGAATTGAAAACAATGAATCAACGCCAACTGGAGAAACAATTAAAAGAATAGCAAATGCACTAGATGTAGAGCTTAGTGAATTGACAGGTTCCAGTTCAGTTGCAGAAACAAGTGATTTAAAAGCAACTATTATTTTTTTAAAAAGAAAGCTTTCTAAAACCGACAACAAATCTGAAGTCAATACTTTTGAAAAATTTATTGATCTTTTAAATAAACTCAAAGAGAAAAAATTAAATCCAGAACAATTGGAAGGTATTGAAAGTTATATTAAATATTTAGAGCTTGAAAAAATCCCCTCATTTAGCAATGAGATGTTCAAGAAAAAAATGGTTGAACTCAAAAAACACCTAAAAAACAAATTGCGTTTTGTTCCTAATAATCATTACACAATTATTGGAATAACCTTTGCGATACCATTTTCTATCGGATTTGGAATCACTGATGGAATTACAATGACAAATAAAATAATTGTAATCTCTGCGGTTTTATCATTAATCGCAATAGGAATCATTATGGATATAAGAATAAAAAAACAGCAGCGTTCATTTAGTTTCTAAAAATTAACGGAGATAACAGCATACCTAAAAAATTGTTTAGATTTATACTACTTTTAAATCAATACTTAAATGAATCATCCTCTTAGACTACATATTGAAGAAATCATAAAACTTACTGATGAAGAATTTGATTTCATTTTAAGCCATTTTGAGCACGTAAAAAAACGCAAACATCAATTTTTAGTACAAGAGGACGATTTTGTCAATAAAGAATATTGGGTTATTAAAGGCTGTTTGAAAACCTACTTTTTTGATGATAAAGGCAAAGAGTATATTTTACAGTTTGCGATGGAGAATTGGTGGACTTCTGATTATGAAGCTTTCACAAACCAAACAAAAGCTAAGACCTCTATAGACTGCCTTGAAGATACTGAGTTGTTATATATCACTTTCGAAAACCGTGAGAAATTAACCTCAGAAATGCATAAAATGGAGCGGTTTTGGGCTAAAAAGAGTAAAACAGGAAGAATAGCACTTCAAAATAGAATTTTATCACTGTTAAAAAACTCTGCCAAAGAAAGATATGATCTCCTTTTAGAACAGTATCCTCAACTTTTTCAACGCGTTCCTAAAAAATTAATAGCTTCTTACCTAGGTGTTACTAGGGAAACACTCAGCAGGCTACGTTCGTAAATACTGCCATTCATAACTTTTTGTCTCACTTTTGTGATCTATGTCACATCTAAAAAGTGACATACCTCCTTTCTATTTACTCAGGTTCATAGCACCTTTGTATGGTAATTAATTTAATCATAAACATAAGATTATGCCATACATTAACATTAAAGTCACTGATGAAAATGTGACGAAAGAACAAAAACGTCAATTGATAGAAGGTGCTACACAATTAGTTGTAGATGTTCTCAATAAAGACCCAAAAACAACACATATCGTGATAGATGAAGTGCCTCTCGAAAACTGGGGCTACGACGGAAAACAGACTTCAAGAACTAGAAAGTAATTTCAGACACACACATGAAAAACAAAACAGTTATTATTACAGGTGCATCATCTGGAATAGGAAAAGCAATTGCAAAACACTTTATAGAAAGAGAATGTAACGTGATTATGAATTCTTCGAATGAAGAAAATTTAAGAAGAACTTTTGAAGAGTTTGAATCGCCTACAAATGCTACATTTTTAGCAGGAGATATCAGTAAGCAAGCAACCGGACAGAAATTAGTGGAATTGGCTATAGAGAAATTCAATTCAGTAGATGTTCTAATTAACAATGCGGGAGTATTTTCTCCAAAACCATTTTTAGATGTTCAAGAAGACGATTTAGATCTTTTCTGGAATGTAAACCTAAAGGGAACTTATTTTACAACGCAAGCGGCAATTCCCCAAATGATACAACAAGGAAAAGGGGCCGTTATTAATATTGGTACCGTTTTAGTAGATCATGCTATTGGAGGATTCCCAGCCACAGCGGCACTTACTAGCAAAGGAGCCATTCATGCTTTGACAAGACAATTAGCAACAGAATTTGGAAAAGACAACATCAAAGTCAATACCATTGCCCCAGGAATTATTAGAAGTCCGTTGCAAGGAAAAATGGGAATTGAAAATGCCGACAGTTTAGCTGGATTACACCTATTAAATAGAATTGGCGAAGCGAATGAAATTGCAGAAGCTGCTTATTATTTGGCAAATGCAGAATTTGTAACAGGAGAAACCATTAATGTAGCTGGTGGTCATACTATCGGACATGCAATCTAATTATTAAATTAATAACAGTAAACAACATGAAAAAATTACATAAAAATATATTGATCGTAATATTGATGCTACTTTCTAGTATTGGGTATTCTCAAAACTTAAAAAAGATAAACATTCTTTTTGTGGTAACCTCACACGATCAATTAGGAAATACAGGAAAAAAAACGGGACTTTGGATAGAAGAATTTGCAACACCTTATTATTATTTAACTGATCTAGGTTTTAAGGTTGACATTGCATCTCCAAAAGGAGGACTGCCTCCAATTGACCCTAAAAGCACCTCAGCTGATTTTCAAACAGCAGCGACAAAACGCTATTACCGTGATGTCAAAACACAAAGAAAATTTAGCAAAACTCAAAAATTATCAAAAGTGAATCATAACAGTTATGGCGCCGTATTCTATCCAGGAGGGCATGGACCTCTCTGGGATTTATCATCGGACATAAACTCAATTCAACTAATAGAATCTTTTTATACTAACAACAAGCCAATTGCTTTTGTATGCCACGCACCTGCCGCACTTAAAAATGTTAAAAGTAGAAACGGGGAGCCTTTGGTAAAAGGTAAAAGAGTAACTGGCTTTACCAATAGTGAAGAGGCCGCTGTTAGACTTACTAAGGTAGTTCCGTTTTTAATTGAAGATATGTTAAAACAAAATGGAGCTATTTATAAAAAAGGAGCTGATTGGTCTTCTTTTGCAATATCAGATGGGCACTTAATTTCAGGGCAAAACCCACAGTCATCGCTATTGGTAGCTCAAAAATTAGTAAAACAAATCCAAAAAAAATAAAGATGTACGACACGCATTCAAATGAAATTAAAAATGCCATTTTTAATTATTTTAACGGAATTTACACTGGAAATATAACGCAATTAGAAGAAGTATTTCATTCAGAAGCTTTGCTCTTTGGAGATATTAACGGAGTACCTTATTTCAAAACCGCTGCAGTATATATAAACGGTGTTAAAAGCAGAAAAAGTCCGAAAGAGCTAGGTGAAGATTTCAAAATGAAAATACTTTCTATAGAGATATTGGGTAGAAATGCAATTGTAAAGGCGCAAGTCCCCATGTTAGGTTATAATTATTTCGACTTCTTGTCTTTAACCAAAATCAACAAGGATTGGAAAATTGTCAATAAAACATTTACACATCTAGACAGATAGATACATATAAATAAGACTTAAAAACAGTAACGGTTAGGAGTTAATTCCTAACCGTTATTTCATTTTAATTAAGTATTTTGCACGCTAAGAGTTGTACTTTAAACCTGAAGTGACTATTACACAAACCCCTAAACCACAAGTAAAACAAACGACGACACATGAATTCAAAAGAAATTATCTTATTGAACTTTTCTGAGATTAGAAGACGAAGCATAAAATTATGGAATGGTATTCCTAATGAATATCTAAGTTGGAAACCTGACCAAGATGCCCTTACAATTATCGAAATGATAAGGCACGTTTTAGAAGGAGAACACCTTTTTCATAAAATAATTGAAAACCGAGGCAATTTAGGAAATTATCAATCACCCTGGAAAAAACTAAAATATGCAGACTTGAAAAACGAACTTGAATTTACCGAAAAATATAGAGCTGATTTTTTAAGCATGATAAACGAACTGAAAGAATCCGATCTAGAAAACATTAGAATAGAAAGAAAAGAAGTTGGGCAAAGTAAAAAACTCGGAGATTATCTAAATCGAATTGCTTACCATGAATCAGTTCATACAGGACAACTATTAAGTTATTTAAGGATTATTGGTATTGACAGACCACAAATCTGGGATTAACAATTAAACCTAACAACGCGTAATGTCAATCTGATCTAAACAGCATGAAATCGTCAAAAGAACAAATCTTAAAATTAACAGCAAAGACACATCAAATTGCAGAAGAGACTTATTTAGAGCTACAAACCAACTCAGGATCAATACCTACGCAAAAACAACGTCAATTTTTATTAACAGACATGGCCTGTCACTTAATACAAGATGCAATGAGTGATGACATTATGAATAGCGAATCTTTAAAAAACAGGTTGTATGCTATTTTAACGATTTGTGACGATTTTTTACCTGAGTCAGATTTAAAAACAATTGCCGGTCAAATTATTTCATAAAAAAACCGAGCTAAATTAGCTCGGTTTTTTTTTATGTATTCATTCATAAATTATTCAGCCATCATTGAAGCTGCAATTCTTTTATAAACTCCGTTTTCCAATTTACTTCTAATTCCAGAAAAAGCAATAATTGTTTCATCAATATCTTCTTGCGTATGCGTTGCTGTAGGAATCAATCTTAAAATAATCAATCCTTTTGGGATCACTGGGTACACAACGATAGAACAGAATACTCCGTAATTTTCACGTAAATCATTTACCATTGCCATTGCCTCAGGAATTTCTCCTTTTAAAAATACGGGTGTAATACATGTTTGCGTAGTTCCTAAATCGAAACCAGCTTCACGCAACCCACTTTGCAATGCATTAGTGTTGTCCCATAATTTTGCCTTTAATTCTGGCATTGTACGCAACATATCTAAACGTTTTAATGCTCCTTTAACCATGGCCATTGGCAATGATTTTGCAAACATTTGAGAACGCATATTGTATTGTAAATACTGAATTACATCTTTATCTCCTGCAAAAAAGGCTCCAATTCCTGCCATAGATTTTGCAAAAGTTGCAAAATACACATCAATGCCATCTTGCACTCCTTGCTCTACTCCTGTTCCTTTTCCGTCTTTCCCTAAAGTTCCAAATCCGTGCGCGTCATCTACTAACAAACGAAAGTTATATTGCTCTTTTAAAGCTACTATTTCTTTTAAACGACCTTGCTCTCCACGCATTCCAAAAACCCCTTCAGAAACCACTAAAATTCCTCCACCAGTAGTTTCAGACATTTTTTTAGCACGCTTCAAGTTTTTTTCAAAACTTTCCATATCGTTGTGCTTGTACACAAAACGTTTTCCAGCATGTAAACGAACACCATCAATAATACACGCATGTGTATCCATGTCATATACTATAACATCATTTTTTGTAACCAGTGCATCAATAGCAGATACCATTCCTTGGTACCCAAAATTCACTAAATATGCAGCTTCTTTTTCAACAAACTCTGCACATTCATTTTCTAATTGCTCATGAAAATCAGTATGTCCAGACATCATTCTAGCTCCCATAGGGTAGGCCATTCCGTGCTCCATTGCAGCTTCACCATCAGCCTTTAAAACTTCTGGGTGATTTGCCAATCCTAAGTAATCATTGATACTCCAAGTAATAAGTTTTTTCCCATTAAAAGACATTCTATTCGAAATTGGTCCTTCTAACTTTGGAAAAACATAATATCCTTCTGCCATATCAGCCCATTTACCAAGAGGCCCTTTATCTCCTTTTATTCTATCAAATAAATCTTTAGTCATCTTATTTTATCTGGATTTTTTACAGAGTGCAAATTAACAGTTTTTTTAGCAATTTTTCAAATAAAAAAGCCTCTGATAGATTCAGAGGCTTTTTAGTATGTTCAATTTCTTTAAGCTTGCTGCTTCATTACTTCTTTAGACTCTTCTTGCAAAAAGCCTTGAGTTTCCATCCATGCATTGCTATATATTTTATTCATATATCTCGATCCATGATCTGGGAAAACCAGCACTACAAAGCTATCTTCATTAAAAAAACCTTTGTTTGCGTATTGCTCTGTTGCTTGCATTACCGCTCCACTTGTATATCCTGGAAAAATCCCTTCTTTGGTTACAATTTCTCTTGCTTTCAATGCTGCATCTTTATCAGTAACCTTTTCATATACATCAATCACATCAAAATTAGTTGCAGTAGGAATTAAATTTTTACCCAATCCTTCAATTCGGTATGGAAAAATTTCACTTTCGTCAATTTCACTAGTTTCATGATATTTTTTTAAGATTGATCCATAAGCATCTACTGCTAAAACCTTAATTGCGGGGTTTTGTTCTTTCAAATATTTTCCAATTCCAGAAATAGTTCCGCCCGTTCCACTTGCTACAACAACATGAGTTACTTTACCTTCAGTTTGTTCCCAAATTTCTGGTCCAGTAGTTTGATAGTGAGCATCACTATTCAATTCGTTAAAATATTGATTGATATAAACTGAGTCTGGTGTTTCTCTGTGAATTCTTTTTGCTACTTCATAATAAGAACGAGGATCGTCTGCAGCGACATTGGCTGGACAAATATGCACCTCTGCTCCCATTGTTTTTAACATGTCTATTTTGTCTTGAGATGATTTTGAACTTACTGCCAAAATACATCTATATCCTTTTACCATGCTAATCATTGCCAAAGAAAAACCAGTATTACCAGAAGTAGTTTCTACGATGGTATCACCAGGTTTAATTACACCTTTCTTTTCTGCATTCTCAATGATATGAATTGCAATTCTGTCTTTTGCAGAATGTCCTGGATTGAACGATTCTAATTTCGCAAAATAAGAACCTTTTAATTCTTCGGTAATTTTATGTAATTGAACTATGGGTGTTTGCCCAACAAGCTCTAAAATGTTATTGTTAATCTTTTTATTTCTATTCATTCTTAAAATTTCGGCACTTGCAATGTGCTAAATTATTATTTAATCTAATTTGTTTTCTAAATCTAAAATGAAAGCATATTCTCTTGCTACTTCCTTTAATGCATTAAATCTACCTGAAGCTCCTCCATGACCAGCTTCCATATTCGTTTGCAAAAGTAATACATTTGAGTCAGTTTTTAATGCTCTTATTTTTGCTACCCATTTTGCGGGTTCCCAATACTGAACTTGACTGTCCCAATACCCGGTTGTGATCAACATATTTGGATACTCTTTTGCTATAACTTGATCATAAGGAGAATAACTTTTTATGTAATCGTAATATTCTTTATCCTTCGGATTTCCCCATTCGTCAAATTCACCTGTTGTTAACGGAATGCTTTCATCTAACATGGTAGAAATTACATCTACAAAAGGAACCTGTGCAACAATACCATTGTACAATTCAGCATTCATATTTACAATTGCTCCCATTAACAATCCGCCGGCAGAACCGCCCATAGCATATAAATGTTTTGCTGATGTATAGTTGTTATCAATTAAAAACTGAGAACAATCTACAAAATCTGTAAATGTATTTTTCTTATTTAACAATTTTCCGTCTTCATACCATTCTCTTCCTAGATATTCACTTCCTCTAATGTGTGCTACTGCATATACAAAACCTCGGTCTAACAAACTTAAACGCGTAGTACTAAATCCGTCAGAAATAGTAGAACCATAAGAGCCATAAGCATATAAAAGCAAGGGAGTTTCTGCATTCAATTCGATATCTTTTCTATGCACTAATGATACAGCTACCTGCTTACCATCTCTAGCATTCACCCAAACACGTTTGCTTGTATAGTTGTTTTTATCAAACTTACCTCCTAGTACTTCTTGTTCTTTTTGAATCACTTTAGAGTGATCTGCCATGTTAAAATCAATTACAGAACTTGGCGTTGTCATCGAATTGTAAGAATAACGAATCACATGTGTATCAAAATCTGGATTTGCATAAACTCCAGCTGAATACGTCTCTTCGTCAAAAGGTAAATAATAATCTTTGGTATCATCCCAACGTTTGATTCTTATTTTATTCAATCCACCATTTCTTTCTTCGAGCACTAAATATTCTTTAAAGATAGACATGTCTTCTAACAATGTATCTTCTCTATGCGGAATCACATCGATCCAATTTTCTTTGGTTGTTTTATGTACCGGGGTTTTTACCAACTTAAAATTTTTGGCTCCATCTTTATTCGTTCTAATATAAAAATGTTCTCCGTAATGAGCAATGTCATATTCTAAATCTCGTTCTCTGGCTTGAATCATTTTTAATTCATCATTCGGCCTGTCTGCTTCTAAAAACTGATATTCTGATGATAATGTACTAAATGAACCAACGATAATATATTTATCAGATTTTGTTTTGGTTACAAAAGTTCCGAATGTATCATCTTCTTCATGATAAATTTCAACATCTTCAGACTCATGAGTTCCTAAAATATGCTTAAATATTTTCACACTTCTTAAAGATACTGGATCTTTCTTCGTATAAAACAAAGTTTTATTATCATTTGCCCAAACAGAACCCCCTGTTGTATTTGTTATCACATCAGAATAATTCTCCCCTGTTACTAGGTTTTTTATTCTAATTTCGTACTGTCTTCTACTCACGGTATCAACAGCATAAGCAACCAATTTATTATTTGTACTCACATTTAGCCCACCTAGTTGGTAATAATCGTGTCCTTTGGCAAACTCGTTTACATTAAAAAGCAATTCTTCATCAGCTTCTAATGATCTTTTTTTACGCGTAAAAATTGGATACTGTTCTCCTTTTTGATATTTGGTTATATAGAAATATCCATTCTTTTTGTACGGAACAGATTCGTCATCTTCTTTTATTCTTGATTTCATTTCTTCAAATAATGAAGATTGAAAATCGTTTGTATGCTTCGTAATTTGATTGTAGTAATCGTTTTCAGCATTTAAATAATCAACTACTTTAGTAGTTTGCTCATCTTTCTCTTTTGCTTCTTTTTGTTGATCAGACAAACGCATCCAAAAATAATTATCAATTCTGATATCACCATGAGTTTCTATTTCATTAGGGATCTTATCAGCTACAGGCATTTTTATATTTTCAATCTTCATGGAATCGTTTTTACAAGCGGTTGCAAAAATAAGACTAAAAGCCGTACTGTAAAGCAATAATTTTCTCATTTTTTTATCTTTTTGATTCCCGTGAATGTACTAAATTTGTATCAACAATTAAAAACGATTAATATGTTTGGAGATATGGCAGGAATGATGGGCAAATTAAAAGATGCTCAACAAAAGGTAGAAGAAACTAAAACGCGGTTAAACCACGTGTTGATTGATGAAAAATCTGCAAACGGAAAGGTGCAAGTAACCATCACAGCAAATAGAGAAATCAAAGCAATACAGTTAGATGAAACCTTGCTATCTGATAAAGAAGAGTTAGAAGATTATTTAATCATGACATTGAATAATGCAATTAAAAGAGCTTCAGAAATAAACGAACATGAATTGGCCGTTGCTGCAAAAACAGGAATGCCAAATATTCCTGGAATGGACATGTTCAAATAAGTTGCAACTTTTAGAATATTAACGACACTTTTTCGTTTGGAATTGTGAAGGAATCAAAATAAAAATGAAATTGAAAAAAGTATTAAAATGGTTTGGAATAACGTTAGCTATATTGGTTATTCTACTTGCTGTTACTCCGTATTTGTTTAAAGACAAAATACAATCGATGATCGCAAAAACCATTAACGAAAACGTACATGCAACGGTTACTTTTGATAATGTTGGTTTGAGTTTGTTTCGCAATTTCCCGAAAGCAAGTTTAACTATTGATCAGATTTCCATTGTAAACAAAGCTCCTTTTAAAGGAGATACCTTATTTTATGCAAAAGAAATAAACTTAAAAATGAGCCTTGGCGAAATTTTTAAAGATGCCTCTGAAACCATAGACATTCATAGTATTTCTGCTATAAATAGCAATTTGAATATTCGAATGGATCAAAAAGGTTTCGGGAATTTTGACATTGCAAAAAAAACAGAAAGTTCTGCAACAAGTGAAACTGAAAGCGCTCCTTTTTCGTTGAGCATTCAGGAATACAATATTGAAAACTTGCAACTCTCTTTTATTGATGAGAAATCTAAAACGAAATTGCAATTGAAAGAGCTTTATCATTCTGGAAATGGAGATTTTACCTCTGATATTTTAGATTTAAACACCAAAACAAAAGCAATCATTTCTTTAGAAATGGATGACGCAAACTATCTAAAAGACATTTCGATTTCTTTAGACGCCGTTGTAGGTATCAATTTAAAAAGTAGCACCTATTCATTTAAAGAGAACAAAGCTTTTATCAATCAACTACCGTTAGAATTTAATGGTTTTGTACAGCTTGCAGAAGATGGGCAATTATTTGATCTCAAATTTAACACGCCAACTTCTTCTTTTATTAACATGCTTGCCTTGGTGCCAGAACAATATTCCGGGAATTTAAGTAAGGTAAAAACAACTGGTGAATTCAATATTTACGGAACGGTAAAAGGTGTTCTTGATGAAAAAACGATTCCGAAGTTTGACATTCGTATTGCTGCTAACAATGCCATGTTTAAATATGCTGATTTACCAAAAGCTGTAAAAAACATTAGCATTGACACTAAAATAGTAAATACTACTGGTAATACAAACGATACTAAAATCAACATCAAAAAACTAGCCTTTACAATTGATCAAGACATTTTTAATGCCAAGGGTGAGATCTATAATATTTCTAAAAACCCAAAAATTGAATTAACCGCTAAAGGAAGCATCAACTTAGGGAATATTTCTAAAGTATATCCTATTGATTTAGAAAAAGATATTGCAGGTATTTTGCATGCAAACATCTCAACTTCTTTTGACATGAAATCTGTTGAAAACGGAAATTATCAGCAGATTAAAAACAAAGGAAGCCTTCGTTTGAATGATTTCACCTACCAAGGTGATGAATTGGCAAGTGCTTTTATCATCGATAAAACTGCGGTTACATTCAGCCCAAGTCAAATACAATTAACTGCATTTGACGCGAAGACTGGAAATTCGGATGTACATGTTACTGGGAATCTTGATAATTTCTATGGATTTTTATTTAAAAAACAAGAATTGAAAGGGAACTTTACACTGAAATCTGAGTTCTTAAAAGTTTCAGATTTTACACATTCAATTATTGACAGCACACGAACAAAAGAAACAAATACTACTGCTTCAGTCAAAATTCCTGCTTTCTTAAATTGTTCTTTTACGGCATCAGCAAAAAAAGTAATCTATGATAACTTAATCTTGACAAATGTTTCAGGCGTACTGTTTGTTAAAAACGAAGCTATTGAACTGAAAGATTTAAAAATGGGGTTATTTGGCGGAAACATCGGCATGAATGGTGCTGTCTCTACCAAAGAGGAAACGCCTGTTTTTAATATGGATTTAGGATTAACAGGATTGAATATTTCTGATTCTTTTACACAAATAGAGATGTTATCTTCTATTGCCCCTATTGCAAATACAATAGAAGGAAAATTAAATTCGACCATTAAATTATCTGGAAACTTAACTCAGAATATGACACCAGACATCAATACAATTTCTGGAGATTTATTGGGGCAATTGATAGACAGTAAAGTAAACACTAAAAACTCAAAATTACTTTCTTCTTTAAGTTCTGAAATGAAGTTTTTAGATGCCTCTAAATTGAATTTAAATGATGTGAAAGCCATTTTATCCTTTAAAAACGGAAAAGTAAATGTGAAGCCTTTCAATTTAAAATACCAAGACATCAATGTTCAAGTAAGTGGAGCTCATGGTTTTGATCAACAGATGAACTATGATTTAAAATTTGATGTCCCAACAAAATATTTAGGGTCAGACGTTTCTAGTTACATTTCTAAGCTGAGTTCAAAGGATGCAAATAAAATAAAAACAATACCTGTAACAGCTTCTTTAACTGGAAATTTTAAGAGCCCTAAAATCTCTACAGATTTACAACAAGCAACGACAAATTTAGTAGCTCTATTAGTGCAACAACAAAAGAATGCTTTGATCGACAAAGGTAAATCTGCATTGACAAACTTACTAGGAGGTAATAAATCGAAAGATAGTACAAAGACAAAAGATAAGGTAACCAATATTTTGAAAGGGTTATTTGGTAAAAAGAAAAAGAAGAAAAATTAAACTTGATTAAAAAAATGTCCTTTCAAACAGAAGAATATATGTTACCTTGTTTAAACAAAAAACTTTTTGGAGTTGAATGTTTTGGCTGTGGTTTTCAACGTTCTTTCTTACATTTAATTAAAGGCGATTTCACAGAAGCTTTTCTTTTATACCCTGCAATTTATACATTAATCTTATTTTTGCTGTTTGTGCTTTTTAATTTAAAGTTCAAATTTAAAAATGCAAGAAAAATTATACTAACCTTAGCTGCAATTAACATACTTATTATTGTAATTAGCTACATTATAAAAATGAATTCTTAAAATGGAAAAACAACCATTACAATACTCAACTTTAATTTACATTTTAGCTATCATTTCATTACCTCTTTGCTGTTGTGGTGGGTTTGGGCTAATTACTGCCGGAATTGCATTTTTTATTGCCAGATCTGAATTAAGAAAGTTTTATGCAAATCCAGATGCTTTTTCAAATCAAGATAATATTTACACAGGAAAAATGATTGCATTGGTTGTATTAATCATCAATATTCTGTACTTAATTTATGTTGCCTACAGCATTTACACTATTGGATGGGATGAATTGAGAATTCAATCTGAAGAAATGATGAAAAATTATCAATAAAAAAAAGCCTGCAATTGCAGACTTTTTTTTTATGAATAAGACTGAGTTCTATGTTAGTTAAACTCAGAAATAGTTTTCTTAATAATAGAAACACAATCCATCAATTGTTCTTTGTTCATTACTAATGGCGGAGCAAAACGAATGATGTTTCCATGTGTTGGTTTTGCCAACAATCCGTTATCTCTTAATTTCATACAGATATCCCAAGCAGTAGAGCTTTCTTCTGTATCATTTATTAAAACAGCGTTTAACAATCCTTTTCCTCTTACAGAAAGTACCAAATCAGATTCTTTAGCAAATTCAGTTAATTCTGATCTAAAGATTTGCCCCAAAGCTTCAGCATTTTCTGCCAAGCTCTCTTCTTGAACAACTTCTAAAGCTGCAATAGCAACTGCTGCTGCAATTGGGTTTCCTCCAAAAGTAGAACCGTGATTTCCGGGTTGTATCACATTCATGATGTGATCATTTGCCAACACTCCAGAAACTGGATATGCGCCACCACTCAATGCTTTTCCTAATATTAAAATATCTGGTTTTACATTTTCGTGATCTACAGCTAACATTTTACCTGTTCTTGCAATTCCGGTCTGAACCTCATCAGCAATAAACAACACATTGTGTTTTGCACACAATTCTTTTGCTGCAGATAAATATCCTTCGGAAGGAACGTACACTCCTGCCTCACCTTGAATTGGTTCTACTAAGAATGCTGCAATGTTAGTATCACTTTCTAATGCTTCTTTTAAAGCCTGTAAATTATTGTATTCTATTTTGATAAATCCATTGGTAAAAGGCCCAAAGTTTTTACGAGCTACTGGATCATTCGAGAACGAAATAATAGTAGTAGTTCTTCCGTGAAAATTGTTTTCACACACAATAATTTGTGCTTCATTTTCTGTAATCCCTTTTACCTCGTACGCCCATTTTCTAGCTAATTTTAAAGCCGTTTCAACAGCTTCAGCTCCAGTATTCATTGGCAATAATTTGTCAAAACCAAAAAGCTCTGCTGCAAATTTCTCGTACTTTCCAAGCACATCATTATAAAATGCTCTAGAGGTTAATGTTAATGTTTGTGCCTGTTGCACCATTGCTCCAACAATTTTTGGATGACAATGCCCTTGATTTACTGCAGAATATGCTGATAAAAAGTCATAATACTTTTTACCTTCTACATCCCAAACATACACACCTTCACCTTTACTCAAAACCACTGGAAGTGGATGATAGTTATGTGCTCCGTACTTGTTTTCTAATTCGATCGCTTGTTGCGAAGTTAATTGGTCTAAAACAGCCATTTAAAAATAATTTTTAATTAATAAAAAAACTATTCCTGTTTACCTTTATCCTTTCGAAGAACTCGAAAATTCAGCGTGGGAAAGAAATCATCCCTAATGCCTCGCAAGTTACTAAATATTCAGTGTTCAATAAAATCTTATTCTGAGATTTTACCAGACAAAGAAGACACCTGTAATTCTAATCGTTTCATTTCTCTAATGATGGCATTTTTATCCATTTGCATCCAAGCATACAATTTAATCATAACATTAAAGATCATACAGATAACAATTCCTAAACCCCATTTTATCAATTCATTGGTCTCAGTCACATTAAAAAACTGTACAAAACAATAAATTAAGACTCCAAAGACTATCAGGTTAATTATATTCATAATGGCCACGAGCCAGCCTAACTTTCCTTGAAAAATACCAATAAACATTCCCCAAAGACCTTGCTCATCAAGACCATCGTAAAACTTTGATTCTTCTTGTGTCAACGTTTCCTTTATTAATTTGTCTATTTCTTCTATATTATTTTTCATTTTTATTTAATTTAGGAATCATTACTTACAATGCAATTGATAATGATTCAGTTATTACTTATTCTTATTATTCGATTAAAATTAATATAATTCACCAAGAATTAACCACTATAAAATGGGATATTACCCTGACTTTTAGATTTCAAAAAATCACTCATTGGTTCGTTACTATTTTATCTATGTTCTTAAATCTATCAGCAAAATACTCTAGAATCTTTCACTTCTATTTTTTACTTTTTGTTTCAATCGTTCTCTTGCATGAAACAATCTGGACTTTGCGGTTCCGACAGATATATCTAACAATTTACTTATTTGTTTTAAAGAGTATTCTTCAGTGTAAAACAATTTCAAAACAACTTGTTGATGTTCTGGCAATTGATCAATCTCAAATTTCATTTTAGTGATCAATGTTTCTGTTTGATTCACTTCCTTTTCAAAAGGAATGTTTTTAGGAATGTCATCATAAAATTTATGCAATTTATGCTGCTCTCTATTTGTTTTACGAATCCAATCAATTGTTTTCCTGTTTACAATACTTATAGACCAACTTTTAAACTTATTTGGATCATTTAATTCGTGTAATTTTTTAAAAATCAACATCCAACTCTCTTGAGCAATATCTTTGGCTACATCTTTATCTTTACAAATCCAAAAGGAAAACTTGCAGAATTCAACATGCCAACGTTTCACCAATAAACTTGCCGCATCTTTGTTTCCATTTTGGTATGCAATTACCAAGTTGGCATCTCTATAGTTTTTTGATTTTTTCATACTGCTTTTCATTCCATAGACGTCTAAATAATAAAAAGGTTCATTTTTATTTGAAGTTTTATAAAGATAATTCATTAATGCACTAAAATTAGAAGCAACAATCAATATCTTTTCATAATTTTGCGAGCTGATAGATAACCTTACTCAAAGGTGTAAGGTATTAAAATAGGAGTTCCATTTTTTATTTCGACCATGCGTCGGGGAATTAAACTCAGTTGGGCTATCGCCCTGCCATTAAATCGAGAGAATGTCAAGAAAAGAGAGAAATAAGTTTGTAAGAAGAGGTGAAATCTTAGAGTTAAAAATTGAAGATTACGCATTTGGAGGAAAAGGAATTGCAAGAATTAGAAACGAACATGGAGAGTTTGTTGTTTTTGTACCTAATACTTTGCCAGGGCAATTAGTAAAAGCACAAGTAAAAAAGGCAAGCAAAAAATACGCTGAATGTAATCTGATTGATGTGTTGGAACACTCAAAGAATGAAATTGAAGTTCCGTATCAAGAAATTGCTGGCGCACCCTACATTCAACTTCCTATTGATCAACAACATGATTATAAAAAAGAAAGCGCTTTAACACTCTTTAAAAAGATTGGAAAAGTAGCCAATATAGAAGATGTTTTTGATGAGTTTGTAACTTCTCCAAACGTTTTTCATTATCGTAATAAAATGGAATATGGATTTTCTGCTATTGGTTATGACAAAGACAAAAAAACAGATGTAGACGAATTTACCTTAGGTTTTAAAAGACGAGGAACTTGGTGGATGGGTGAAAACCTAAACAAGGATAGTGGTTTATTTGACAAACAAGTAGAAGATAGTTTAAAATCTGTTAGATCATATTGTATCGAAACAGGATTGGATCCTTGGCATGGACCTAAAAAAGAAGGATTCTTTAGATATTTAGTAGTTCGTAAATCGTACAAAACTGATGAATTGTTATTCAATTTAGTGACTACTTCTTATGATTTACCTCAATTTGATTTAAACGCTTTTGCGCAATTCTTAAGAGGAATTTTTGGCGAACGATTGGCTGGTTTATTACACACCATTAATGACGAAGTTGGAGATAGAACAATTGCTACATCTGGAAGCTTAGAATTGGTCTACGGAAAAGATAAAATCATAGAAGAGTTGTTAGGATTGAACTTTGAAATTAGCATGAAGAGTTTCTTTCAAACCAACCCGAAGTGTGCTGAAAAGCTCTATACAAAAGTTGTCGATTATGTTTTAGAAAACAAAGAAGCGGTAGATAATACTGTGGTAATGGATTTATTCTGTGGTACCGGAACCATTGGTCAGATTGTCGCTTCTAAAAGCACAAATGCAAAAATTGTTGGTGTAGACATTGTAGCATCTGCTATTGAAGACGCTAAAAAAAATGCAAAGAGAAACAATATTGAAGGTTTAAAATTTTATGCTGCCGATGTTGGTAAATTCTTGTCTGCACATCCACAATACAAAGGAAAAATAAAAACCATTATTTTAGATCCTGCGAGAGCTGGAATTGCGCCAAAAACGCTCTTAAAAATCATAGACTTAAATGCAGATAGAATGGTATATGTTTCCTGCAACCCTGCTACACAAGCAAGAGATACAGAATTGTTAATGCAACATGGGTATTCAATTAAAAAGATAAGTTTGGTCGATCAATTTCCGCATACAGCTCATATTGAAACTGTAGTGTTGTTTGAAAAATAATCCAATAGTTTATTCGTTTATCTGTTTAAAAGTTTATTTGTTTGCGCGGGTATTTCTGAAAAAGATTATACTTTAGTCAAATAAAAATTAGAGAAAATCACAACAAAACAAATAAATAGCTAAACGCATACACATATTTAAGAAATGAATAAAAACATCCTGTACATATTTCTTTTAGCACTATTTTTTAGCGCCTGCGAAAAAGATGACATCTGTTTATTACCAACAACTCCAAATTTGATTTTGCGTTTTTATGACAATACAACTCAAGACGATTTGAAACCTGTTGAACGTTTATCTGTTTGGGCAGAAGGAAAGGACACAATTTTCGACTATACAAACGTGTCATTAGATTCGATTGCAATCCCCTTGAACACGGATACTCCTGAGACTACTTATCATTTTAAGATGAACTCTGTAGACGGAAATATTGTCAACAATATTAACAATACAATCACAATAAAATATACACCAGAAGATGTATTCGTGTCACGTTCTTGTGGTTTTAAAACCATTTTCAACAACGTTACAATTACTTCTGATAATAACTGGATACAATCCATTACTCCTGCAACTCTAACAACAATCGACAATGAAACAGCCGCACATGTTAAAATATTTCATTAGTTTTTGTTTCGTTTTAACTGCTTTGAGTAGTTTTTCTCAAGCGGATGTTAAAAAGGATACTGTTGGTTATACATCTGCCTACGGATTAAGAATTGGTGTTGATATTAGCAAACCGATTATGGGAATGCTTGATTCAAATTCGAGTGGAATTGAGTTTGTTGCAGATTATAGAATTGCTAAAAACTGGTATGTTGCTGCTGAATTTGGTCAGCAAGAAGAAATTACAAAGGAAGATTACACCAATTCTACATCAAAAGGAACCTTTATCAAAGTAGGAATCAACTACAATGCGTATCAAAATTGGTTGGATATGACCAATGAAATTTATGTTGGAATGCGCTATGGAACAAGTTTTTTTGATCAAACCTTAAATAGCTATACCTCGAACATCGGAAATGAATATTTTACAGCAAATTCAATTACAACTCCAGTAACTTCTACTGGATTAAGCGCACATTGGACAGAGTTTGTACTAGGATTGAAAGTAGAAACTTTTAAAAATTTGTATTTAGGTTTTGGTTTTTCGTATAAAATCATGCTCAGTCTAGAACACCCAGAAAACTTCCAAACACTCTATGTACCAGGATTTAACAGAGTTTTCGAAACAGAAACAGGCTTTGGTTTTAATTACACCATTTCTTACACAATTCCATTTGTTAATAAGTAATTGTTCAAGTAGCCCTTGTTTTCCTTAACTTTATCGTCCATTTTTTTTAAACTTATAAACAATGAACAAGATACCAAGTGTTAATTTGGCAGATTTTATATCTGGTGACGAAAAAAGAAAAATACAATTTATAAAAGAGATTGGACATGCATACGAAAACATTGGTTTTGTTGCTTTAAAAGGTCATTTTTTAGACGATACATTAGTAGAAAACTTATATACTGAAATCAAAAACTTCTTCGATTTACCAGAAGATGTTAAAGAGAAATATGAAATTCCAGGAATTGGCGGACAACGTGGCTATGTTTCTTTCGGTAAAGAAAGCGCCAAAGGCAAAAAAGAAGGAGATCTAAAAGAGTTTTGGCATTTTGGCCAATATGTAGATGCAGCTTCTAAATACGCAAAAGAATACCCAGAAAATGTTACTGTAACTGAACTGGCTAACTTTAACAAAGTTGGTAAGGAAACTTATCAAATGTTAGAGAAAACAGCCAAATTTGTATTACGCTCATTAGCATTGCACCTAAACTTAGAGGAAACTTATTTTGATGACTATATCAAAAACGGAAACAGCATTTTAAGACCTATACATTACCCACCAATACAATCTGAGCCAAAAGGTGCAGAAAGAGCTGCTGCTCATGGAGATATTAATTTGATTACCTTATTAATGGGAGCACAAGGTAAAGGGTTGCAGGTTCAAAATCATGAAGGAGAATGGATTGATGCAGTTGCAGAACCAGACGAATTGATGATTAATGTAGGCGATATGTTATCTAGACACTCTAACAACAAATTAAAATCTACAATTCACAGAGTAACCAATCCACCAAAAGAATCTTGGGGAACTTCTCGTTATTCAATTCCATTTTTTATGCACCCTGTTAGCGACATGAAATTGGATGTATTAGAAAGCTGTATTGATGCAGAAAACCCAAAACAATTTGAAGACATTACTGCTGGTGATTTCTTAAATGAGCGTTTAAGAGAACTAGGATTGATTAAATAAAAAGTAATTGACTCATTTACAATGGCTAAAAAAAAACTAGGTAGTTTATCTGATTTAGGAGGTTTCGTTTTTTCTACAAATGATAATTTCGATTATTCGTCTGAAGAAGAAACAGAAACTGCTGCTAACAAACAACAATTTTTAGAAGCACATTTTTCCAATAAAGGTCGTGGCGGTAAAACAGTAACTGTAATCAAAGGCTTTAAAGGAACAGAAAGCGATTTAAAAACGCTGGGAAAGATGCTAAAAACAAAGTGTGGCGTTGGTGGTAGCATTAAAGATGGTGAAATTATCATCCAAGGAAATTACAGAGATAAAATTATTGAAATTTTACAGAAAGATAATTACAATGTAAAACGTGTTGGCGGATAATAAATGTTAAAGTGTTAATTAGAAAAAATAAAACGATTTTGGCTCCGTTCCAATTATTATGAAGGCTTCAGTATTACATATCACAAACGGTGATAGCACAACAAACTATTTAAAGGAATTAAATTTTCAAGGAACTATTGTTACTTGGAGAGAAATGTTGTGCGAAGGAAAAACCGAAGTGAATGTTGGTAGTGAACTTTTCTGGAAGTCGAGATTTGATTTTTTAAAAACTTCCTACAAAATAACTAAAAAACAATTTATAGATTTCACCTTAAAGGAATACCGAAATCTGTGTAATCAGAAAACACAAGAAGAAATTGTATTGTGGTTTGAATATGATTTGTTTTGCCAAGTAAATATGCTGGCCGTAATCAGTTGGTTGAAACGATATAGAAAAGGACGAAAAATCTCTTTAGTTTGTAGCGGTAAGATTCAAAACTCAACCAAATTATATGGACTATCCGAATTATCTGAAGCTCAATTAAGAGAACAGTATCAAGATAAAATAGTGTTGTCTATAGATGATATTGAATATGCTGATTATGTTTGGCAACTGTATTGTTCTAATAATCCTATACAATTACAAAATGTTCATCAATACCAGCCCAGTAAAACATTTAAATACCTAGCGGATGGTTTATTGGCCCATTTACAACGTTTTCCATCCATTAAAAATGGATTGAACAACATAGAAAACAAGGTTTTAGACATTGCATCAAACACCAAATTAACGTCTAAAAACAAACTCATAGGTGCTTTGTTAAGGGATGAAAATCAATATGGTTTTGGAGACCTGCAATACTTTAAGAAAATTGAAGATCTAAAACAGTATTTCACTTCTTTTAATCCCGTTAATTTAAACAATACAGGACAAAAAGTACAACAACAACTTTTAAATGCATACGCCGATGTACGTAACGATTTTTCGTTTCTTGGCGGTGCGAAAAAATATAATTTCTTATACGATAACTCAACACAAAAGTTATTACAAATAACCTCTTTATGATACAAGAATCAGAATTAATCTTAAATCCAGATGGTAGCGTTTATCATTTAAATTTAAGACCAGAACATATTGCCACAGATATTATTTTTGTTGGTGATCAAGATAGAGTTGACAAAGTAACACAACATTTCGATTCGATTGAATTCACAACTCAAAAACGTGAATTTAAAACAAGTACCGGAATTTACAAAGGCAAACGTATTTCTGTAATGTCAACAGGAATTGGACCTGACAATATTGATATTGTAATAAATGAATTGGATGCCTTGGTTAATATTGATTTAAAAACTAGAACGATCAAACCAAACCACACCGCTTTAAACATTGTAAGAGTTGGTACTTCTGGCTCTTTACAAAATGACATTCCGGTTGACAGTTTTTTAATGAGTACGCATGGACTTGATTTAAACGGCATGTTACTTTCGTACCAAATTGATGAAATTTCGCATCCAGAAACAGAGGAAGCCTTTGTATCTCATACAAATTGGAGTGCAAAAAAATGTCATCCTATTATAGTTTCAAATAGTAAAGAATTGGAAAAGAAGATATCTTCAGAAAAGGTTTACAAAGGAATGACAGCAACCGCTGGTGGTTTCTATGGTCCACAAGGTCGTGTACTACGACTGGCTTTACAAGATGCCAATTTGAATTCTAAAATAGACAGTTTTAATTTTAACGGAACACGCGTTACTAATTTAGAAATGGAAACCTCTGCAATTTACGGCTTGTCAAAATTACTAGGCCATCATGCTTGCTCTATGAATGCAATTATTGCCAACAGAGCAAACGGTACTTTTAGTGAAGACCCTAAAAAAGTAACCGCAGATCTAATTTTATATACGCTAGATAAATTGGTTGAATAACAACTATAAACAAGACCTAAACTTCAATCAATAACTAATATTTAGTATTATTGCATTGATTATTATTTTACGAACGTTGTTCACATGACAAATCTTAAAATCGGTGGTGTACCAGAACATTTCAACTACCCTTGGTATCAAACCTTAAAAAATAAAGCATACAACCAACATAAAATTAATTTACGTTGGAAAGATTTCCCTGGAGGAACTGGACAAATGTGTACCGCCTTAAGAAATGGTGATGTAGACATTGCTATTGTTTTAACTGAAGGAATTATCAAAGATATTGGAGAGGGAAATCCGTCTAAAATAGTGCAAACCTTTGTAAAAAGCTCACTCGTTTGGGGAATTCATGTTGCCAATAACTCCTCTTTCAAAGAAGTTTCAGATTTAGAAACAGCAACAGTTGCAATTAGTAGATATGGTTCAGGATCTCATTTAATGGCTATAGTAAACGCTTATAATTATGGCTGGAATATTGATCAGTTAAAATTTAAAGTCGTAGGAGATTTACAAGGTGGTATTGATGCTTTAACCAATGGGGAAGCTGACTATTTTATGTGGGAGCATTTTACCACAAAACCATTAGTAGACAATCAAACTTTTAGGAGATTGGGAGATTGCCCAACGCCTTGGCCATGTTTTGTAATTGCAGTAAGAAATGAAGTTTTAGACAATCATCCAGATGAAATTAAAGAAGTTTTAAACACCATCAACAAACAGACTAAAAGCTTTAAAGCAACCCAAGGAATCGATAAAGTACTAGCACACAGATACGAACAACAAATTGAAGATATTCAAAAATGGTTGTCAATTACAGAATGGGAAAGCACAAACCCCATTTCAGCACAATTGATTGATGAAATACAAAATAAAATGCATCGCTTTAACGTTATAGATTCGAAAGCAAATGCAAGTAAGTTCATTAAAAATATGTACATTTAACTTTTAATAGTATCACAATATGAAAAAAGTAGTATTTATTGCAATTTGTACATTAGGAGTTCTAAACATCACCTCTTGCCGTAGCACATCTAGTAGTTGTGGATTGGCAAAAAACACCAACACTAAGCAAACTCAACAAAACTTTCAACCAACATACGCAGTTACAATTGTAACTACTGAGTAGTTGAATGTTCTTAATCAAATTCAATGAATCCGCTATTTTAGCGGATTTTTTTCGATTAATTTCTAAATTATATCCAACGTAAAATAAAAAAAAGACCTACTGTACACAGTAAATCTTTTTTTAAATAAACTAATTCGGGGGCGAATTATTATAGACATTTAGGGATATCTAGTTTTCAAATATATCATCTTATTTAGCAAAACTCATTAACATATGTTAATAGATTTAACATTTCACTAAATAAAACACAATTTGTTAGCCTTTTTTATTACATAAAGTATTAGAATACACGAAACTAACCTATAACAGACACAGTAATCTACCAATCAATTACTGGCAAGAGATTCAATTTCTCTAAACAAGTATTCGTTTGTGAAAAGTGCTTATTTCCAAACCAATAACCTCTATTTGCGCTTAAAGGCGATGGATGACCAGATTCTAAAACAACGTGTTTACTTTTATCAATCTTTTTTCCTTTCTTTTTTGCAAATCCTCCCCAAAGCAAAAATACGATGTCTTTTTTTTGTTCAGAAATTGCCGCAATTACCGCATCTGTAAATTGTTCCCATCCTTTTTTCTGGTGACTTCCTGCATCACTCTCTCTAACTGTTAGGCTGGCATTCAATAATAAAACACCTTGTTTAGCCCAGGCTGATAAATCGCCAGAAGTAGGACAATCATGACCCAAATCTGTTGAAATCTCCTTAAATATATTTACCAATGAAGGTGGATGTTTAATTCCGTCTTGTACAGAAAAGCTCAAGCCATTGGCTTGTCCTTTTCCGTGATACGGATCTTGACCAATAATCACTACTTTAACCGCCTCGAAATCGCAGAAATTAAAAGCTGCAAAAACATCTTGTTCTAGCGGATAACAAGTATGCTGTTTGTATTCTGAATCAACAAAAGTTACCAGCTTCTTAAAATAATCTTTATCAAATTCAGTTTGTAAAATATTTTTCCAAGAATCCGAGATATTTAGCTGCATACTTTCTTATTTTTGTCAGAAATCAAAGATAGTATTTTGGCTAAAAACATTTCAGAAAAAACATTACAAGATTTAGAATTTACTACGGTTTTAGAACACGTAGCAACGTATTGTATCTCTGAATTAGGAAAAGAGAAAACCATTGCCATTTTACCAATTGCAGATACTGATGAATTACACCAAGAGCTGCAACTGGTCAACGAATACCTTTCTTCTTATATCAGTGAAAATAGAGTTCCAAATCATGGTTTTGAAAACATCTCTCAAGAGATATTTACATTAAACATTGAAAACAGTTTTTTAGAAGCTTCTGCTTTTTTAAAAATCGCAACCGTTTCTGAAACGGT
>MAAC01009401.1_pt1 | contig 32745 bp, 22 predicted proteins | sample 1115981 | NCBI WGS metagenome assembly MAAC01 (sample SAMN04961126, study PRJNA320927) | seawater metagenome | isolation source: sample BD02T64 sea water enriched with oil for 64 days | place: USA:Gulf of Mexico | collected 2013-07-27 | reverse complement strand
GGCAAATATCCATATGCTCCTGTCTAATTGTCTCAGTCTTTAACGGGATATCTAGCATTTTCAGGCTCCTATCAGTTCAATGATGTCTAGTTCCTCATTAAAACAGATAGGAGAGCAGCGAACGTATTGACAAACTTCTAAGGTGTAAAGGAATGCGATCTTGGCTAGCACCTTATGGCTGTTGGGGGATAGCCATAGGTGTTCATCCAAACACCGCGGGTATCACGCGTTGTTGTCACGCTTTGCTGTCAGAAGGGAATAAATGCCGATAACTGTAGCGCCACGCCTCCTTTTTTAATAACAGAAGCTCTACGTTGCATAAACGTAATACTTAAGCATATCCTTCCACGTAATGATTCCTTCAACATGATCATCTTCTGACACAACTGGCAAACAGGATATATTATTTTCCAGCAAAAAAATTGCAGCGGTATCGATACTGGTATCTTTCTCAGCAGTAATCAGCTCAGTGGACATAATGTCTTTTGCTAGTTTTTCAAGCAGCGCAGTATCTTGCTCAGTCGCATCAACGGTATCAATAAAGGGACTTAAAATACTGATAACATCACGATCAGAAATAACCCCTAACAGTGTCGAATCCTTAGTTACTAACAAGTGATGGTAACTCACTGCAGAAAACACGCTTCGCAAATCCTTGATGCTATCCTCTGGAGACACACAATGTACATTACTACTCATGATTTGCTCTACTAACATAAGATTATTCCTTCTCGTTACACTCTGATACTTCATCATCTCGAAGCATTAAACTACAGCCCTTAATGTTCGATGTAATTTTTTTGATAGCACCATTAATTTCAATAGTGCTATTAGGGTATACAGCCCTTACCACGATAACTCGATCGTCTTTATGCTGCTCCATCTTGGCATCCACTTCCTGTAGTTGTTTGTTTAACCCTTTGATGGTTTCGTAAATGGCAGTTACCGTATTGCTGATTTTTCTCGCTTTATCCAATTGAAGTTTTCCCAGAACATCAGGATTGCCTGCTTGCTTTATTTTACGAAGTATCTGATCTAACTGAGTTGCCTCCTTGGTGCGCTTAGCCACCTCTTTTTTAATCTGGATGTTTAGCCTGAGAAAATGTTTAAGTTCACCTACGTTAACATGAGTTGGCACATAACTTTCTGTGCCGAGTTGGTTTGCTACTATTTTCTCAGCTGCTTCGCTAAACCCACCAAAAATAACGCCCTTGCCACCGTCCTGACCCAGTAAAATTGCCTTACCCGCTTTGACATAACTATTACCAATGTATTCTTTAACAACGACGCTTTGTTTTGCATAGATGGATGAAAGACTAACAAATTTGGCCTCAACATTCCCACTGGCAAATAACTCATACTCAATGGCGTCACTGTCAGCTTCATTGCCTTTTTCAGCCTCGTAAGAGGGTTTATGATGTATTTCTTTCTCTTCACCAGAAACACCGCCAAAAACACCGCCACCCACCGTGATGTTGTTTCCTGCTTTAATGGTAGACCGCTCAATAGAACCTTTTATAAATACGTCACCAGTAACGTCTATAGACATTCCTGGAACCACATCACCATTAACCTCTAAGGAGCCATCGAATATGATATTCCCGGTAGTAAGATCCACATTTTTGACGTGTATAGTTGGGTCGACGTTAACACCATTGCAAAAAACTACAGGGTGACCTTTGATATTGGAAATCAATAGATTCTCATCTGTCGGTGAAAAAATCACACCGGTCATATCTTTCAAAAATCCAGGGTCACTTCCTAGTTCGGCTTTGATCTCTTCTCCATTAACATCCGTGCCTGGTTTACCTTCCGTTGCAGGTATCCGTTTCATCAGGTGCGTTTCAGCCTCCACTAACCGAAACTGATGTGTACTTAACATATCGGCCACACCATGATCATCTACATCTGGTGCGGTAACCGACTCACTTTCGACCAGCGAAATATATTGGGCGTCTTCGCCTCTTAAGGGCAATATCGCATTGGCAAAACAGACATTTAGAACGTTTTTTCGCTCAAGACATTGTTTAACGATATTCTTCTGTACCAAGTCACTCTCCACACCTGAGTCAACAATAGCTTGGTATATACTTTTAAGGGAGAGTTCCTGGCCAGCATCGGCCGCAGTGAGTGTTATTAACGCCTTTAGTTTATCGGCAGAAATTGAAATGGTGACCTTGGCATCAACTAATGTTTTTATCGCTATGCGACATTCAGTCTCCGCTTGGAAGTTTGCAACTATCTCTTTTACAATACTTATAGGGATCTGAATATTTCCAAACCCAATTTCATCAAGTTTTAATTTAAGCGATAGTAGAGAAACTGAATCGTCACTACCAGGCGAAAGCTCTGCATAAAGCGTTTTATCGTTTTTATCCAAAAAAACATTACATTGCATGTATTAGCACCTAAACTGAATCACCGCCGAATAAAGTCTAGCCTATAATCTCTTTAATATCCCGACATCCCTCATCCAATAACTCAAATTCAATGGTAGTGTGCTCCAGATGAAAATGACTCAGTTTTTCGGCAATTTCAGCCTTTAAACCTATCTGAGTTTCTTGATCCACCACACTATTCAATACAAGGTGGGCGGTTAGTACATTACGCTCCCCATCAAGGGACCAAAGGTGCAAATGATGAACATCTTGTACCTTCTGTAAGTTCGATAACGCTTGGTATATTTTATCATGCATACCCTTGTCGGGTGTGGCCTGCAAAAACAATCGCACTGTCACCAAGATGTTTTTCGCTACGTTAAATAAAATGAACAGCGTGAAGCCAATTGAGAGGATAGGATCGAGTATTGGCCAATCTACAAATAACAGTACGATCGCTACAATGAGCACAGCAACCCAACCAAGCACATCCTCCAATAGATGCCAGTTTAGTATCTGTTCGTTTAGAGTTTTGCCTTTGCTTAGCTTAAAAGCTGCGTAGCCGTTAACCGCGACACCCAGTATCGCCAACATCAACATTCCTGGAGCATTTGGCATTTCTGGATTACTTAGCCTAGGAATCGCTTCGGTAAAGATCCATATAGATCCCGCGACCAACACCGCCCCATTGATGAGCGCTCCTAACAGCGAAAACCGATGATAACCATAGGTATATGTGCTATCAGCACCCTTATCACCTAATTTGTTCAGTAACCATGCCAACCCAATCGACAGACTATCCCCTAAATCATGCACTGCATCCGCCATAATCGCTGTGCTATTCGTCAACCAGCCGCCTATAAATTCGATAATAGTGAAACTGAAATTTAGGACAAACGCCCAACCAATTCGGTTGGATGATGTATGCGAGTGGTGATCGTGCATTCCTTTTTCTCTCAATTATGGATTGATGTAGTAGATGTAGGTGAATAAGAGTAAAGCTAAGAGTACACCTAGGAGTATAGACTAGGGTCAACACCAATTTCACCCAGATCACTTTGACTAAGATGCCAAAACCTATAGTATAAGAAAAATGCAAAATCAATCCAAAACCCCCAACACTCCCACCAGCTCGCACAGCACCATCGGCACCTGGTTATTTGCAATCATTAAAACCTTAGATGCGCGGGGTTACGATGGCAAAAAAATACTGGCCAAGGCAGATATAGAGCCCACATGCCTTACCGACGCTAACAGCCGCGTTGGACTAAACAAGATGAACAAGCTCTGGGAGCTGGCGGTCGAAGAAACAGGTGATGACGGCTTTGGACTCGGTGTAGCTCATCACGTTGTGCCAACAACCTTCCACGCACTCACGTTCGCGCATCAAGCGAGTAGTACCCTACGAGAGATTTTGGAGCGCACAATACGCTTTTCAGAAATAATCAGTACTGCTGCCAAATTGGAATTGGTAGAAACGGAAACAGAAACAAAAGTCTATTTACGTCACCCAGATCCTAATGATCTACAACCAACCGACCAAGCTATCGATGCGTTTGCTTCCCTTGGGGCTTCAGCATTGGATGACTTACTTCATAGCAAAGTTAGGGTGCTTAAAGCGATCTATTTTCGTCGCTCACCACCAACATCTCCCGAACAATTCCACAAACACTTTCGTTGCACCATAGTTTTTGATGCTCCAGAAAATGAGTTTATCTTTTCCAACGAATTCATGGACGCCCCTATCCCGACGGCGAACCCAGAAATTGCCCGCATGAATGAGCAGCTTCTAACGGATTATCTGGCCAAATTAAAAAAGGACGATATCGTAAATGCGGTACTGAAAAAAATCGCAGAGATCATGCCCACAGCAGAACCGTCTCAAGAAAAAATTTCCGCAGAGCTCGGCATGAGCACTCGAAGCCTCCACAGAAAGCTAAAAGAGAAGGGGGTTAGCTACAAAACCATTTTAGATGATACTCGAAAACATTTGGCGCTTCAGCTAATTAAACAATCGGATCTATCTATCACTGAGATTTCTTATCAACTCGGCTTTTATGACTCCAGTAGTTTTTCTAGAAGTTTCAAGCGCTGGTCAGGCCTATCCCCTTCTCACTACCGTAACAAACAAACGTCACCCAAACATTAATAACTGCGTTCTTTCTATCACCCAAAAAGCTGAAATACTACCAAACGCATACGCCACATAACGAGAGCTATTGGTGAATACCTTCCAATTTTCCACTTTCAGTAAACTAACTACCTTCCCTAGTATCAAACAAACAGCAACCACTAGTAACTGCCCTATCTCTATCCCGACATTGAAGGATAACAATGCAGAAATCAGCTCTGTTCTAGGAAGGTTGAAATCCGATAAAACAGCAGCAAACCCTAACCCATGAAGCAATCCAAATACAGTTGCCACAAGCCAGACGTTACGTTCAAATATAGACGTTTTGTTACAGATTTCTAAGGCCATCGCAACGATACTCGCGGCGATTAGAATTTCTACGATGCCGGTTGGCAATGAAATAACATTAAACGTTGATAGTGCCAAAGAAATACTATGGCCCAAAGTAAAGCAACTGATTGCTTTGATAAGTGTACCGACACGACTGATCAGCAACACAATGGCGATCACAAATAACACGTGATCATAGCCTGTTAATAGATGTTCAACGCCAAGCCCAATATACTCCTTGATTACATCGCCAGACGATGATTTATTGGGAACAACAAACACTGGATTTTCTGCATTAATCAACCCGCTGACAGTTGAGCCATCTGCTCGCTTAATCCTCACCAGTACCGGTGTAATGTTATTAGAAATATTATGAATACCAATAGACTTACCAACCAAGAAAGTTGATGAGCAATCTACTTTCCCGGTTAACGTTACTGATTGATTGTCTGTAGCAAACGTTGGCTGGTTCTGTAGCTCACAGTTTGATGGGAGCTTCGGCGACAAAGGGTAGCCGTTATTTTTCGCTGACGTTTTCCAATACAAAAACAGCCCTTCTCTAACATCCTTTGTATTCCCCAGCTCTTCCAGTTGTAATAAGCTAGGTGCTAATGCATGCGAGTATGCCGAAGATGAAAAGCTCAATGTAAAAAAGGGCATTAGCAACAGACACATTAACCTACAAAAAATAGTCATAGCCCCTCCACGTTAGCGTGTTTACTAATTGATAACATTTGCGTCTAACCAATACTGAGTAAAATCTTTCGCGGCTACGGTGTCGAACCCTTCAACGGAAACACGGTAATTTTTACGTATTTGTGTCATCCGGTCGTGATACACATTCTTTTTCTGTTCCTCCAGCCAACCAAGGAAGGCTCGGTTATAAACATCACTAAGCTCAGCGACCTGCCGCTCCCTCACGTAGTTGACTCGAACAAAGTGTGAGCCAAAGCTACTATTAAAAGGCCCAACCCATTTATTTAGCGGCGCTTTTACTACAGCGTCAACAAATGCTAGACCAAATTGTTGTTTCAATTTTTTTCCGGTAGCCAAGACAACGTTACGTGGAAGAACAGTAACATCACCTAGTGTTTTGGCATCCAATGTCGGGTTAGCTAACTGCTTAGATGTACGATTGAGGACTTCAGGGAATCTATCTGGGTGTCGAGAAGGATCCAAATACACTTGCTCAAAAGACCATCGCCTGGGCAACATAAAATCAGCACTGTTATCCGTCACGTAGGCTCTTAAGTCGCTTTCCTGGGGTTTTCCTATAATTTTATCCCGACGAACGTGTTGCTCCGCTAATTGAATAACACGCCGGTGAATTACAGGGTCGTTCTCAAACAACTTCAGTGACTTTGCCTCTTCAAAAAAGGCACGAAGATTTCCCTCATCTATATTAGCACCATTAATATTCGTACCATTTATATTCGCATCATCCTTAGCCAATGCCCCCCTACTCTGAGCAACTTGCTGTTCCGATACATATTCAATGTTCTTAACCATGCGATCAATGATCAGCGCATCGTTTGAGGCCAAACCCAATTTGAGCCCTTCTCTAAACAGCAGTTCTTTATCAACCAACGCATCGATAGAAGCAACCAACTTTACACGTGAAGGGTTCCCTTCATTTGCTTTATGAACCCTAAGCAGCTCCGCTCGTGCCAAGATTACTACTTCAGCATCACCAGCAAAGGTCATCTCTGATTCCCTCAAGCCAATCATGCCTGCATAGACAACTGCTGCGATAACAAAAAAATGTGTTAGAGGAGATTTGAACATATGTCCTAGCCCTTTCTTATGACAATGAGATTATGGTTGTGCGCTGTACCAAATAGGAGAGCTCCATGAACGCTCCTTCACTGTCTTGGCTACCGGTTGTCCAAGCTGATCCTCCAAGTCACACCCTGCTTTACCGCCAGAATTCAAACACTGGTGTTGATTCCATCGGCACGTTGGGTTTTCTATGACTCTTGCATAATAGAATGCTTCTTCTTCATTACTAAAATCCGGATCCTGCCATACGTTACAAAGGTTGGATGCTCCTACTCCAACCGGTTCACAGGTATCAAGGTCAACCGATGCGCCATTATTCTTGTTCCCGGCAACATCATAAATCGCCTCATGTCGGTTGCCTTCGCTATCAACCCAACCCTTGATGATTTGTACATACTGTAAATCGGCACCCATTGTGTCTTTTAAGACAGAAACGACAAACTTAGGGGCATCTTCTGAGTTTGCATTAGTGCTAACATCGTTATTAAATAGATCGCCACCCATCGGAACCCCTCCCTCATAACCTGACTGAACTAGATCGGCGCTATCACAAAGACCCTCATCATAATCCCAGCCTCCAAAGAAGCGTAAAGTGTGACGAGGGCCGCTAGTTGCATACACTTCTTTACGCTTCATTGCGTCAAAAATTGAACTACGGGTATTTTGCTCCGCCCAAACAACCGCCAGGCCACCAGGATTGTGTTCAGGGTTATCTGCCAGCGTTGTATTGGTATCTCCGGCAGTATCCCCCGCTCCGGCGGCACCACCATGACCTGGGTAGTTGTTTTCATTGGTTAAACCTGGTGTTCCTAGATGTGTATCGGTACTACCGATAAAACCATATTTGAAAGGGTTAACATTCAGCTCCTGCTTTAATTTCAACCCCTCCTTCAGCGCATCTCTCACAAAGGAATTATCGGTTGGATTTACCCACGGCAACAGTTTTTCGCCGAATTTTTCTGTCAAGTTCCCAACAAGATGCCCCCAAGGTAGATATTCAAAAGCACACTCTTCATCATTACCGCCTGGTGTGTATTGACACTCAGAACTTCCCTTGTGTTGAACCAGTTCAACAATCGGTTCGAACGCAGCACGTTGCTCTGAATACTCAGCACCGATAGGTTCCCCATTCTTATCTAACTGTTCGAACATAAGACCCGCGCTTAAGTTCGAATTATGAGGAATCGTTAACACATCACAGGCTTCACCACTGTCGGTGGTGGCATTTAGACATTCGTCACTTAACGTATCCCATAAATCTTCAGGATACGGAGCCCTAAAGTATCCTGATGGGCGCTCCGGAACCTGAGCATTAGCAAACAACACATTACGATGCAGATTTTGCGAAACGATTCCCAACCCATTGCCTGATTGTTTCGGTGACCCCGTCCACTCATAACCGACAAAAGAGGTAAAGCTACACTCATCGCTTCTATCGTATGCAGCTTCTGCTGCTAACTGGGTCTCTTGCCATAAGGTAATCGAGTGATTAATACAATTTTCGCCGTCTACACCACAATGTGGTTGGCGCTGTGGAGAGCTTTGGGAGGTAGAGAGGTTGTAATTAAATACCCCAAATGCAGCGATACCTTGACCTCGGTAAATTTTGCAACTGAGTTTATTGTAAGCATTAGACACTGGGTTTAAACAAAGCGCCACGTCACCAAAAAACTCAGAATGATCAGAGATCATCGTAAAGTCTAGAGGCCGTTCAAGCTGTGCTGTCCTTAGAGGAGTGCCGTCACGATCATAAGGGGGCAACCCTATCTCTTCGCCCTTAGCAAAGGCATAGGCATCATTAGGAGTAGATCGTACATTCTGTGAATAAGCGTCCACCGAATAGGTAGTATGTACGTGAGTATCGCCAAAATAGGGGTTTCGTAACGGATTACGATCAATACAGGTGCGGCCCGGTTCATCGGTAATCAACACGTCTGTAGTTACCGCCTCAATATCTGGGCCTGCTTTACTACACCCGGTTATTGCGACAGTAGTAATAACAGCGATAACAGCCAGCCCTAAACGTGTGTACGTTGATGAAGTCATACAACCTCTCCCTATTTATTATTTTGATTCCTTCGACATTAACGTATTCGCTAGATAAAACATGACATTAGAAGACAAACTGTTGACGGGAAGAGACATGGCGTTGTTGTTGGTCAATTTTTACTGCCATTGTATCTACCTTGATAACCAAAACTTTATTTATATTTCTAAAGGCCAAGTTCATCCAATGTCGTATGGGTCATATTGGGGAATTCTCTTTCGATATAACTGACGTATTTCTTCGTGTATTTCTTATATTTTGGTTTTAGTACTTCTGAGGCTTTAAATAATGCGTAAGCTTTGTCATATTCTCGAAGATGCATGTACGACTTACCGAGATAATAAAGTTGCCATGCTCCGCGACCTTTGATCATGGAATATTTGTAATATGCATCTTTGGCCTCAGCCCAATTCTCCAGTTTGTCTGAACAAGAGCCCATACTTTTTAGTGCGTTTGTATCATACGGGTAGTAGGTTAAAACATATGATGCCGCATCGACACATTGTTGATAATCCTTTTTCTTTTTGGATAACTGTGCCTTTTCAAGATACAACAACGGATATTTTGTTTCTTCATACTTTCCAATAATATCGCTTGCCTGTTCGTAACGTTTATCTCTAATCAATAAATCGGCCATGTCAGTAGCTACCATCCCCGTAAGCATAGAATAGTTGATGTCATCATTAGGAAAGCTGTCTTTTATATCTTTTAAGGTTTGGGTCATTGCTTCGTAACTACCACCCCACCGTGGTTTTTGGGTGTGCAGAAATGCGTGCCAAAGGACATAATCGTTTTTCTTATATTGGATAGATATATTTACGATAGTCTTTATTTGCTCAGTGTGCCCCACTCCAGAGCTATGATTCTTAATATTGATGAGCGTTCGATAACCTTGAATGAGATTAGGCTTCATTTTTAAGGCTTTGGTTAGATAGTCACTAGCAACGCTAAAATCTCTCCACATATTATCTATATTTTTTCCCGGGGTTTCACTAACCCACTTTCCTCCACGCTTCTCAAATCCCCTAGCGTAGTAGTAGTTACCACTATTCAAAAGCGCATAGGCAGAGCTCGGCTGTTGCCGACGCCATTTATTCAGATTAGCTTCAATGAGGCCTCCCTCAATATCCCTTGAAAACCATAAGGTATCGAAAGCTGGGTAGAACTCTGACCAAGTTACCCGACCGCTTACATACCCCTCATTTATACGATGCTGTTCCTTTTCCAATGCACTAAATTGTCCACTTAAGAGTAGTTTCCTGTAATGTCCGAAATCTGCTTCATCATTCGCGATAGCATTGCTCGATAAAAACCAAATCATGAAAAATGTATTTATCCCTAAAAACTTCATTCCCAATTCCCCTTGTCGTCCGTTTTTCCTATAATTCATCGCCGCGATGATGGCAAATGAAAACAACAGAATGCTATTTGGGGTAGCATTATGAGTCGAGTGGAATTCAAACCCCTTCTACCCATTCCCTGTAGCGCCCAAGCTTCACGACACTTATACTCTGTTTGTCACTCGCTTCAAATATTGCTGAGTCTTAGTGATAATATTGATCAATCCGATTGAAAAAGCGAACAATGTTTTTTGAAATTTAATATACGTTAGACTAAGCGCTCCTATCTCATCATGTAATTCAATTTCAAAAATTGTATTTTTGGTAATATTTCTTATCGATAACGTTGTCCGTTTTTCTTTATGGCTATTTAACGTAATATCATAGCCAAGGTTCTCAAATCTACGTGGTTCTATGGCATAAAACCCAACAGGTAAAGGGAAACCAAAAATGGTAAATATCAGCTGATTTGTTAGCGTGTTTGCCTTTACCTCACCAAAGATGGGAAATCTAGAAACTTGTTTTGGCAACCGGAAATAACCAGAGCATATCAATGGTATATCGGCATCAATATTGACAGTCGCTTTGTGCCGAGTGATTGAAATGTGTCTTTCAATTTCCGCAATTGTTTCAGCTGGAAATAGCGCCAAGAACCTATTATCTACAAGGCAATCCAACACCAAGTGCACTCGTGTGATGTCGCTCTGATTGTGTAGTTTATGAGGCAAAGAAAAGTCCCCGTACCAAAGCTCCCCTTCTTTCCAATTAAGCTGCTCGTCTTCGATATAGAATTTTACATTTTCATTTGTGATTATAGGAATGTGAATGCGAATTGCTCCGCTATCCCAATTGAGACCGGTATCAGAATGCTCCCCAATTCGTTTACCAGCAGGTACGAATAGCAACCTGGCACAACCAATAGTAAAGGGGAAGTTGTTTATAATTTCCTTAAAGTAAGGGCATGACGCTAACACCTCGGTATCGCTATAAGAACCACCGCCAAAAACGATCGTTGTTTTATAATCCCCATTGGCATTGCGCAACGCTATACCTGTCCAGCTTCCATCGTGATAAGGCCCTGATTGAGGTAAGGAGCTGTATTTCTGCTCAGCATTAGTCAAATCTGACTGCAGTTTCTTTATATCATAACTACCATTAAGTCGAACTTGTCTAGGTAAACTCAATACACCTACTCTTTTTGTTTGTTGTCATGAAGATCCTATCTATACGTTTACGCATAGATAGGATCCAAATTTAACGATTAATAAAGAAACTAAAGAACCGCTGTATTAAAGGATACCGTAGGGCAATCTTGTTCTTGTTTTAATATGACGGTTCGAGAACAAACTTCAACTATATGGTCACCACCTAAAAGCCGACTTAAGCTAAGGCTTGTACGAGGCTTCCAGATAGACCATGCACCACTATCAACGCGAAATCGATACTCTAAAGTATCGTTCCCTGGATTAATTCCAGAAATACCGATACTAACCTCACCATTAACCACACTAAGATCAGTGGCCGATGCCGTCACACTCGCGATGCTAGAACGACTAGCAGTATCTGCAAAAGAAAGCAGTGTAGTCGGCGCTTCTGCCGCTTCAGTCGTTGAGACCTTTACTAAGTTCCCTGCTAGCGCAAGATTATTCTTACCACTCCCAGTAATCCAAAAATCTTGGGGATGAATGCTATAGCCAGCGATTCTTGGAAGTGGAATCGACTTAAGTCGTGATGCAATGGTAGGCATAACAACTGGCATAAAAACATCAAGAATAGCATTGGCAAAGAAAGGGCCAATCTGAATTAATCCACTATTGCTTATCGCGAGTACTTCAATGTCTGGTAGTTCTTCAATTCCTATTTGAAGAAAACCGTCGTCTGTAGCCCCCAGTTCAAAAGCAACATCTAGGTTAAACGTAACGCTAAAGATATTGTCATATTCTGACCAACCCGCACGCTTCATGTCAAACTCAAGTGTCACGTCATGCCATCCAAGATTTCCTTTTGCCGACCCACTATCTTTTAACGTAATAAAGGGCGGACTAGCAGGAAGTATACTCATACCAATAAGGTCGCCACCTTGAATGTCATCTTCAGCGGTTTGAATAACAGACAGTCCCTGAGGATCTGTTCCTGGGGTATTTTCAGGGCGAAGCTGCATCGTTGTTATACCCGCCTCATGAGCGGCAAATAACGCCTGATTAATCATGTTCGCAGATATTGCAGCACCAACATCAAAGTCTTTCCCAGCAGGTGTTTTATTACCTATTGTGGGCGTTTCCCCAACGCTATAAAGAGAGCCCAAAGTAGGCGTCGCAACGGCAGACGGGAATGGCGCTGTCACTGTTGCACCAAGATCAATAGTTAAGCCACCATCAAAAGTATCTAGATAGGTTGGCAATGCTTTGACTCGCAGCGTTTCATTCTCAACCGTCGTGATTTGAAGATTGATGGGGATCTCACCGATGAATTCAGAAGCAATAGGTAGAATTGCGGCTTCTAGAATATCGCCAAAGAACGGTAGCAAGAAGTTTGTAACGCCGCCAAGGATATGGCCAATGATCGTTTCAATACCGAGAATATTGGGAATACCATCAAAATCAATCGCAAAACCATCCAAATAAATATCGGTATTTGCCATACCTACTGCTAAATCTTTGTTAACGATATCCATTACTAATTCAGAATCAAATTCTACATTGTCAACATAAACAGTTCCACCCATGCTGAATGGAATAAAGAGTGCGTTACCACTCACCGAGATTCCAATGGAAAAATTGGGAATATCAACATCGGTATCTAGTCGCTCATTTTCAAGTACCTCGAGAACGATACCGGGTTCGTCAAAACCGAAATTCTGCAACGATAGATCTGCTGAAAACAAACCAAAAACATTTAAGCCTATTACCGGGTTCAAACTTTCCGTTGCAGCGTCAAAATCGATAGTTCCTAACGCTGTTGCTAATGCGTCACCTAAGAATGAGATTCCACCACTATTTAATCGTGCAGATATTCCCGGAATAAACTCTTGATCCCTACGAGCATACTGAACATTGGTCTCATTTAATGACTCGTCTACTGCAACGAATGTATTAAAGGGTTGATCCGTAAAAGTCGTGGAAAAATGGTTATCGCTATCCAGCGCTACATTTACACCGTCCATAGTAAAAGACTGAATATTGCTAGCATCATCGACATAGCCAGTAATAATTCCCGTGTCTCTGCTAGCGTTCAGGATATTAACTGAGGGCCCGTCGGTATCTTTTGTTTTACATGCCGATACAAGTAAAACAAGAAAAACGACTAATATTCGACTCAAATTTTTCTGCATAGGAATTCCTTTCTTATTGTTGTGATTGCATTTTTATAGCTCTATAAAATAATTATATCCAGGGTGCTATCCGGCAACCTTGGCCGATTTAAACATATAAGTTTAATTGATCAAAGTATTTATGTTTAGACCGAGCAGTATCATTAAAATATGCGGGTAGCCCCACAAAACCCCGCAACTTATAGACCTACATATTGTTAGATAAAAGCCGTTTAAAATTGAATTCCTTTCGCCGAGATCGCAAACTGAACCTATTAGAGAATCACGGAAAAATCTTGCGAGCACTCAACTCCAGGTATACTATGTATACCTATTGAAGTTTTGCGCAAAAGATCCTGAGGCCGTTAAAGTATGATGTTTTCTAGAGAAGAGAAGATTGCCCATATCAATACATCTCCAGAATCTGTCACGATCCACGACAAGGAAAAATGGCTTAGTATATTTAGCGAGCATGCCATTGTTGAAGATCCAGTCGGATCCAAACCTCATGCCACGGGTTTGTACGACAAAAAAAGCAGAAAAAGAGGCAATGCAAATTTATCACGCTTTTACGAAACGTTTATTGCCCCAAACACTATCGTATTTGATGTTAAGAACGACATCGTATGCAAGAACCACGTGGTACGTGATCTAACGGTTAATATCGACATGCAAGGTGTACCCGTATCTGTACCAATGCATTTACTGTATGAGTTAGTTGAAGAAAAGGGGCAACTAAAAATTCGCCGCTTAGCTGCCCATTGGGAATTAATGCCTATGATGGGCCTATTAATGTCAGAAGGGTTTACTGCATTGCCTGTTCTTACCTCAATGTCTGCTCGCATGATGAAGCATCAGGGTTTATCTGGAGCGATCGGGTTTACTGCCGGTCTTGGTAAGCTTGGAAATCAGGGCAAAGAAACCGTGAAGAAGTTTCTACGTGTTTTTAACGACAAGAATCAGTCCTCATTAAGTAACTTGTTTTGTGACGGCGCAGTTATACGAGCACCGTATGGCGAAATTGAAACAACGCCTTCAGAAATATTTTCAGCTATGCACGGCACGTTATCCTTTTCAAAGCTATTGTTAGCGGGCAACACTGTGACCACGACTTTTGCTTACAAAGCTGAAGGGCAACGTGAGAACAAACAAGGTGTAGCGATTTTTGAATTTGATAGCGACAGCAAAAAGATAAATCACCTGAATTTCTACTATGAATAAAGGGAGCCAAATATGTCTAAGGTCGACACAGTAAAAAAATGTGAGCTAGGAAATGTTTTAATCACGGGTGGGGCTGGGTTTGTAGGGCAAAATTTTATTAGGACTCTACTGGATAGTGGTTACAAAGTCCGGAGTTTAGATCTTCTGAATACTCCTATTAAACATAAAAACCTTAAAGTGATAAAAGGCGATATCCGAGATGCTGTGGTTATTAGAAAAGCAGTTAAAGGAATAGATACCATTTTTCATACGGCTGCGGTCATTGAAATGAAAGGTGGCCCTGCTGCAACCAAAGAATATCGAGATTTTTCCTACAGTATAAATGTTGAAGCCACAAAACAACTGGTGATTCTCGCCAGAGCCTTTGGGGTAAAGCGTTTTGTATATACCTCAAGTAATTCTGTCGTGCTTGCGGGAAAACCGTTACGAGGGGTAGATGAAACAGAACCCTATACAGAAAGGCGGCGTGATTTATATACAGAAACCAAAGTGGTTGCAGAGCAATGGGTTTTAGAACAAAACGGTGTAGATCGAATGCTGACCTGTGCAATTCGCCCCAGCAGTATTTGGGGGCCAGGCGACCAAACCATGTTCAAAAAAATATTTGAACAAATTCTCGCTGGTCATATGCATAGTAAAATTGGACTTGGATTTGAGAAGCTGGATAACACCTTTGTTCATAACTTGATCCAAGGCCAAATCAAAGCAGCCGAGCATTTGGTTGAAGGTGGTACCTCCCCAGGTCAAGCTTATTTTATTAACGATGATGAACCTATTAACGCGTTTGTATTTTCTAAACCCGTCTTTGATGCCATTGGGGTGAAGATGCCATGGCTGACAATGCCAGGAAAAGTCGTTATGCGGTCTTTGGAAGCGTGGGAGTATATGCACTTCAAGTTTAACCTGCCCTCCCCCCCGTTAGCGCCTTCAGAGGTTGAACGCGTATCTGTTGATAATTACTTCAGTGTGAATAAAGCCAGAACAGAGCTTGGTTATAGTCCAGAGTATGACTCAAAACTGGGCATGAAAATGAGCTTGCCATATTACAAAGAACTCTTCGCTAATATGAAAACAGAAAAAGAAGCTGTAGGTGCTTAGTAAAGCAACGCGCCGGACAAAGTAATTGACGTCGAATAGTTGGGGTTATACACCCCTCTCTAATAAGTAAATTGACTAAAGCGTACTTGCATAAATAGAAAGGGGAATCCTCTTGGAAGCGATACATACCCCCCCTCTACTTGATCGGACAAAGTGTTTACGCTAGCCTTCTACTATTACCGAAGCCAGCTTCAGCTATATTTCCATCATCGAGCGTAAAGTTATCAACTTGGGAGCGAACTCCATCAGCTAACCGCGATACCTCAATAACGGTAGCTGTGATTTCCTCTGACGCTGACGCGTTATTTTCCGCAACTCGCTTCATGGACTCTACATTACTACTTATCTCCTGAGTTGAGGCACTTTGTTGCTCCATTGCGGATGCTACACGACGCAACATGTCATCGATTTCTCCAGAAGACTGAAGTATAGCTTCCATATCCTCTCGTACCTCCTCTGCTGTGCTAACCGCGTTACCTGTATCTTTTACTGCCTGCTCTACTAACTCAGCAATTTCTTTGCTTGAATTTGCCGAATGCTCCGCTAGTTTGCGCACCTCTTCTGCAACAACCGCAAATCCAGCACCATGTTCACCTGCTCGTGCTGCTTCAATTGCAGCATTCAGTGAAAGCATATTTGTTTGACTAGCAATCGCACCAATAACATCGGTAATTTTATTGATTTTTGTACTGTTTTGAGCAATCGCATTAACAACCTCGATCATTTGCGCTACCTTCTGTTGCCCTCCCGTCACCAGTGTCACAGAGTCCTTGGCATTAACACTGGCGTGGGCGGAATCTCGCGCGACGTCATTTACCGCTTGACCTGACTGGCTCACTGCTGTTGCTACCTGAGACAATGCATGTAACTGGTTCTGTGCACCGTCTGAAATCTGGCCAATTGCGCTTGACGTTTCACTCGATGCCGCAGCGACCTGATTTGTATTCATCGCTATCTGTGACAGGGTACTTCCTAGCTGCTGTACCGTCTGATTAACCGCCTGCTTTAAGGTATCCAGTTCACCTTTAAGATCCGCGGAAACACGATCAGAAAGATCATTAGCGGCTACTTGAGACATAACTCGATTAATCTGATGAATTGCCCGTTGCAATTCATCCATGGCACCATTAACACTCTCTTGAATGTGTTTAAAGTCACCCTTAAACTCCCCTTCCATACGACGACTGAAATCACCGCCTCCCAGTGCCGAAATAACATCACCAAACGCACTCATCGCAAGCTCAACACTTGCAAGTGAATCGTTTGTGGCTGTTTTCAAACTAAGAAGGTCACCTTTTAGTTCAACGGTAACCCGTCGACTGAAATTCCCCTCTGCCATTTCCCCCATGACATAATTAACATCATCAACGGTTGCCTGGATAGATTTCACCAAACTGTTAAAGGCTTGGCTGCTTTGCCCAACCTCATCAGTACTTGTAACATCTGTGCGCAGAGAAAAGTTTCCACTTTCTTCCACTTCTTTCATGACTTTTGTTAATTTATCTATCGGGTTGGTAAGCCTCTTTGAAAAGAATATGGAAAAGACACCGATGATCGAAATACTAATCAGCAAAATCACTAGCATCTTATTTCTGAGTTGGGTGATTGATGCTAGGGCCTCATCTTCATCCATTTCAGACATCAGATACCAATCTAGCCCCTGAATGTTTAAAGCCTTATAAGCACTCAATACGCTGACGTCGCGATAGTCCAAAAAAGTCTGTGACCCCTCGCCTGAAGAAATTACCGCGTTTACACCGTCAGTATCCACCGATTGCGCTATTGCCGTGGTTTCCTTTTCCTTGATGAATTCTAGCTCCTCATTTGTTAAATTACCCTCCATTGATTCGAAATAGCCCTTCTTATCCTCGGCGAAAAAACGGGATAAGCTACGCATCCTTTTGTCGCTTCCAACCAGATAGGTCTCACCTGTTTCACCAAACCCTGTTTCTCGCCATTTTTGGTTGTTGGTCATTATAGCGTTGATTTTTCCTACAGGAATTTGAAAAATCAACGCGCCAATTTTCGTATCCCCATCATAGATTGGTGAGGAAATAAATGCAGCTGGAGCATCATAACTAGGATAATAGCGATCCATATCGGTGATACTTACGCTTTCTCCGGTATTTGCACCAAGTGCTTTGTTAAAGGCGCTGCCAATTCCTGAGTTTGCATAAGGTCCTGTTTTAAGAGAGGTAGCAAAATCTAACTCCTTAAATACGGAATAGACAATATTTCCGCTTTTGGCATCTACCAAAAAAATGTCGTAGTAACCAAATTCATCAAGGTAATCTGCAAAACTTGGGTGATATTTTTTATGGAGATCCGACCATCTGCTTCCATCGTTTCGATAAATAAGATTATTCTTTTCTCCTAAGGGGTGGTGATTTGCACTAATATAGCCATACTGAAGTGCCTTGGCGCTCTTGCTCAATACGGTAAGGTTTTGCAACAATTTATGAGGCTTGTTTCCTCCGTTTGTATTTTGATACTCTTGACCAAACTGATTGAGGTAATAACTCTTCAGTGAAGAGTCGATGTCAATATTTTCCCTCTCCGCACTGCTTTCTTCAGCATAGGAAGAAAATGCGTCACTAAACGACTTCATTGCCTCTACGGTAAGCACATTGGTCGATAAAACGCGAACCTGCCCCTCCATGGTTTCAAAAAGACTCTCAATTTGAACGGCTTTGATATCCCTAACCGAACTCAGTTTGACAGTCGCCTCTTTTACAAAGTTATCTGAGCTATTTGACCAGGCTTGCCAGGAAATGAGCAGCGCAGGACAGAGCCCCACCATCAAGAATGACACTATAAGCTTGGCTTTAAGTGAAAACTGACTGAATAACTTATCCATTTTTAATTCCTTGTTATGATTGTAAGATTTTTATATCCCGGCAAACCGCCAGCGGTATTGTATTTTCCCAACCAGTTCCTTATCAATAAGAACGACGTTCCCATTTAGGATTGATTGGGTTAGTTCCATTTACGTCTCTTCGGTCTCTTAGTTCATACTGTGCAATTTGCTGGTTACAAGAATCTTGTGAGCCATCTTGCGACAACGCAAAGTTATCCACTTGCTTCCGAACATCATCCGCTAAGCGAGATACCTCAATTACGGTTGCCGTAATTTCTTCAGATGCCGCCGCATTGTTTTCGGCAACGCGTTTCATTGAATCAACATTGCTGCTAATTTCCTGAGTCGAGGCACTTTGTTGCTCCATTGCCGCTGCGACTCGACGCAACATATCATCCATATCTGCTGAGGACTTAAGAATAACGTCCATATCGTCTCGAACTTCATTTGCCGTATCGACGGCGTTTCCGGCTTCTTTTACGGCGAGGTTGACCAATTCAGAAATGTTTTGAGCGGAACTAGCGGAATGTTCTGCGAGTTTACGCACTTCCTCTGCCACTACCGCAAACCCCGCGCCATGTTCTCCCGCTCTCGCGGCTTCAATAGCGGCATTTAACGAGAGCATATTGGTCTGGTTGGCAATGGCACTAATGACATCGGTAATTTTGCTTATTTTCGTACTGTTTTGGGAAATACCATTAACGACTTCGACCATTTGCTCAACTTTATCTTGACCCTGTGTAACCAGGTCAAAAGAGTCTTTTGCACAAATACTGGCCTGAGTGGTATCCCTCGCAACATCGCTCGCTGCCTGACCTGACTGTGATACAGCGGTGGCCACTTGGGACATCGCGTGTAGTTGGTTCTGGGCACCATCGGATATTTGACCTATTGCATTTGACGTCTCGCCGGAAGCAGCAGCAACTTGGTTGCTGTTAGTAGCAATTTGTAACAACGTATCTCCCAACTTATGGATAGATTGATTAATCGCCTGTTTTAACCTATCCAAGTCCCCTTTTAGCTGAGTAGTTATTCGATCAGAAAGGTCGTTATCCGCTACTTTCGACATTACCCGATTAATTTCACTGATGGCTCTTTCCACCTCATCCATAGCGCCATTAATACTAACTTGGATATGTTGAAACTCACCTTTGAGCTCGCCTTCCATACGCTGATCAAACCTTCCTTCTCCAAGTGCTCCCGCAACCACCCCTAAGGCACTCATTGCGACCTCAACACTATCCAAAGAATTATTGGTGGCATCTTTTAAGGACGCTAAATCTCCTTGTAACTCAACTTTCACTCGCTCTCTAAGGTCCCCGTTGGCAAGTGCACTCATAACTTTGTTGATCTCGTCTATCGCTATTTGTAACTCAGAGACAAAGCCGTTAATTACATTGGCTGTTACTGAAATTTCATCCTTTCCTTCAGTTTCGATCCTCTGCGTAAAATCACCTGCAGCAATAGACGTTATTGTTTGATTAACGCTCAGTAGCTTATCCCGAACGGTACGCTTAAAAACAACACTAAGAACAAACCCGATTACAATAAAGGAGCCAATAAGGACCGCAACTATTCTGTAGCCTAAAGCTGCTCCAGCCGACAGCTGCGTCTTAATAGGAACAACGACTTCAAGTACACCCCGCAAGTCCCCTATTCTCCAATTGTTCTTTGGTGTTTGGGGATGAGAATTATGGCAATTCACACAGACCTCAGAGGTCATTCTGTCAGGTACGGCCACACGCACCACGGGTTGACCATTAAGCTCTGTACTCACAGAGTAAAACTTGTTGCCTTTATCGGATAGTTCATCCCACGCCTTTTTTTGAAAATCAGCAAGCTGTCTATCCTTTCGGTTTGGAAATGGAAATTTGCTGTAAAGAGAAAGACCGATTCCGCCCTCTTCCATGCCGGCACTGAGGTCGTGAATCATGGTGGCGGGCAAGGGAATAGCATTTGGATTATCTTTATGCTCAATAGAAGGTTTTAAGGATGAGCCTGCAAGAACTTTCTTAACCACATTCTTGGTATAGTAGCTACGAATCTGCTTATATTGCTGCACCGTACTTTGGGCCATATTGATAGCCTCTTGTTCGGCGTTCGCCTTGGTACTCGACGGTATGTACCAGAGAAGGCCTAACATAACGATGGAAAATGTAAACAGTAAAGGGATGAACATTTTCCAGAATAGACTTTGATTTTTAAGCAACATAATGGACCTCGTTTGATTCTATTGAAGAGTCCCCTGAGCGAGCGTCCCCTTCTGTTTTCAATAGACACTGTTTTAATTAAGACTAAATTCTTTCAGTAGCGAAGGTAGTACGTCCGTTGTTTCTTGCCAGCAATCCAACCTTTGTTTTAAATCTTCCAATTTCTTAGCTGCATCATCGACGAAAATGGCACTTTCTCCCGTTACCGTTGATACCCTGTCAAGATGATATGCCGTTTTATCAGTAGCGGTATTTGCAGTCTCATCACCTGCTGACGCAATATCATAAATCATATCAAGCACAGCCTGCGTCTCCACCACAATGTTTTCAAGAGACCTTCCTGCTTCATCCGCCAAACTTATACCTGCCTGTACCTCGCCATGAGCGCATTTCATAACCGCCGCAGTATCATCGACGCCGGAGCGTATTGTGCTCACTACGTCCTCGATACGACGAGTCGCTTTCGTAGTGTTATTGGCAAGACTTCGAACTTCATCAGCCACCACTGCAAAACCACGACCCTGCTCTCCCGCACGAGCGGCTTCAATGGCAGCATTTAATGCCAGTAAGTTTGTCTGTGACGCAATATTTCCGATGGTGGTAACCATGCTGCCAATGTCTTCACAAGATTTATTCAACTGCTCAATCATCTGTATCGACTGCTCGACTACATCAGAAATATTTTTAATCTTTGCAATGGTTTGCAATACCACCTCACCACCGTTTTTTGCCGTATGTCCGCTTTGTTTTGAGCATTCGGCAGCTTGAGCGTTGACCGTCGCGTTTCGAACGATGGTGTAAACCATCTCTTCTATCGCTTTATTCACCAACGGAGTGTTTTTAGTTTGTTTGTCTACAATTAGGCATAACTCTTCGCTAGCTGAATGTATCCCTCCAGAGGCATCCGCTGCAATCCTGACGTTTTCAACAACCTGAAAAACCTTTCTGCCCATTCGAGCAATAGCAAAGTGAAGTTGGTAATACACTTTCGATACCTCGTCCTTTGTATCTATATTACATTCTTCGATATTTACGGGGAAATGACCATTTTCAAGTGTTTGTGCAAGTATTGAGAAGCGCTCAATGCCCCTGCGATAAGCACTAAGTAAGGAATAACTGGTTAATGCAATCAATATAATTGCAGCGGCCACAAGGATGAAGATCAACAATTCAACGCCAAGAGTTATAGCATTTTCATGCACTACCATACCCAATAGAATGAGCAATAGAATGAGCAATATACTTTGAGCCACCAACATAATTTTAATGGTTATCGAGGTAGATAACGTATTCTTTAATTTAGGTATTTTCATATCTGATACTACCCTTAGGAAAAGACATTCTATTCGTCGCACTTAACTTTTTCAAAAAACATCTATCGGAAAATTATTTCGAAAACGATAAACTTGTCGCATCGTTTCTGTATCGACATATACGCTGTCAAAATAGCGCTTAATTTTCTCCGGCACATGGGGCAACGGAACAAATGTTTCTAACCCTAAGGTTAAAATCTTTACCACTTCATCTACCACCAAAAAAACAGATGGCTTATTTGGACTTCTGCTATAAACCACCCCGGCGCCTTGTTCAGCAGAGACAGCCGATGGCAAATCTAATAGTGTTCGCAAACTAATGATTGGCAACACCTGGTTACGCCATTCCAAATGGGCTGAAGGTGAACTCTGTTCTTTTGACTGCTGATAATTTTCCGCTGCCAGTGGAAGAATCTCTTGAACCGCATCTCCGTCCATCAATACCGGTATATCTTCGACCATCACGTAGAGATAACTTTTCATGCTACCCGCTCCCTATTGGTCTTAATGTCACGCGCTTTCATATCAACATTAAGCAGCGCCGTTTTACCAATTTTAGACGCTAGCAAAAACAGATCTTCTACTTCTAGGATTAATACTACTTTTCCATCACCAAGAATAGAGGCTCCGCTCACGCCAGGTAATTCCGTCAATTGCTGATGAATGTCTTTGATAAATAACTCTTGACGCTGATAAGAACTTTCGATGACTACTCCAATTTGCTGCTTACCATCCGACAACACCGCAACCACCATGGTATCCTCACACTCATTCGTGGTGGATTTGTACCCTAACAAAGGCCCCAAACGATAAACTGGCAAAAAACTATCATGTAACACGATCGCGTGGCAGCCTTTCACAGGCTGCACATCATTGGCTCTAATTTTAATCATCTGAGAAATATAACGCTCCGGGATTGCCATCAACTGTCCAGATGATTTTACTAAAACCGTGTCTTGAATTGCCGCGGAAAGAGGTAGCTCTAAGGTAAAACGGGAACCTTTACCTATTTCAGATTCTACCGTAACAATACCTCCCAATTTTATTACGTTGGTTCGAACTACATCCATACCAACACCTCTTCCTGAGGTCTCAGTAATCTGCTCAGCGGTCGAAAACCCCGGAGCAAATATAAACTGCATTATTTCCTCTTGACTCATCCGCAGAATATCTTCCTCGTTTACCAAGCCCCTTTCCAGAGCCTTTGCGCCCACTATTTCCGCATCAATACCACAACCATCATCACTAATGGTGACCTTTACAGTGTTCCCTTGTTGTCGGGCATCGAGTCCAACTACCGCTCTTTCTGCCTTGCCCTCAGCACGCCGACGTTCTGGTAGCTCAATTCCATGATCCACGCTGTTTCGAATCATATGCATTAAAGGGTCACTCAAGACCTCTACCATAGCTTTATCGATACGAACATCCTGCCCCGTTATCTCTAACTTGACTTTTTTTCCCTGAACTTGAGCAAGATCCCGAACTGCTCTGGGAAATCGTTTAAAGACGTTCTCCATTGGTACCACTCGAAGTGCAAGAGCACTTTCTTGTAGTTGGCTCAACACCGTATGTAATTTTTGGTCGACCTGATCAAATCGCGCTAGTTGATTTTCTATCACGTCTAATTGCGTTTGATAATACTCACCATTTAGGTCTGTGTTCTGTAGCTTTCCGGAATATTTTTTCAATGCACTCAGTGCTGAGCTTATTCCGTCAAAATGGATCGTGTGATTTAACATACCCCGTATAGACACTATCTCACCAATTTGGCTCATGAATTTGTCAAGAGTAGCCCCACTGACTCGCAATGTGCTCGCCTCTTTTGACTGATGTGTGTCAGTAACTAAAATGTCGTCTGGTGTCTTGTTTATGATATTGGCGCAGGTCTCTAGCTTTAGAAAGCAGCGTTCTGGATCTAGTGTTTTTACGGACTCCCTCAAAGCGTCTTCTGACTGACTTGTCATCAGCAGGCAATTGCTCCAAGGCTTATTGTCGATAAATATCGTGCTATTGGTAACTAACTGAACATCTGTCTCAATCCATTGTAAGAAGCTAACTGTGAAAGCTTCCGACTCCTCAAGATTAACTAAAGCCTCATAGACCTTTTCACCTTTGTCTAGCCCTTGCTGTAGCATCTTAATGTTGTCCATTGACATGCAATCCTCAAAAATGGGATTGATTTCAATTTTACCCGCTAACTCTTTAAACGAAACAAGCTCTTCGCTACAGGTGTTACTGCTTTGCTGTTTTATTACGTCCCAAATTTTTTGGTGAAGCGAACTCCAATCAACTGCGCTTTGATGGACCTCATTATTTTCAGTAAACAAACGGTACTCAGTTTCCGCTACACTTACTGCATTAAGCAACAGTTTAATGAGATCGGTTTCAGGCACTGCTTGCCCCTTATTTATATGATTACAGACTTCGGACACCGTCAACAATAATCGTTTACTGTTGTCACCACCATCTAGCATGTGTAGGTGATTATTCAATACGCAGGCTTTTTCGGCAGTGTTCACTGCAAGGCTAACAACTTCTGGAGTGTCCGTAAGAGAGTGGCCTTCAGAGCTCGAGGCTATGGTTTGCAACTGCCCTGCCAATTCCCGAAAAAGTTGTTCTACCATTTCTGCAGTGCAACCTCGCAGTTGATCTACCAACGGTGCGGTCCCACAGTCTTTTTGAATTTCATTCTCAATAAATCGAGTCAGCTCAACAACCCGCAATAACTCGTTTATCAAAGATTCACGGCGTGTGTCATTGGAAAGCCCGGTATCTGCCAGCAATGCCAATATAGAAGAGAGGGATTCTGATAGCTGATATATTTCCATCGCATTGGCAGCATGACTCAGTGCTTCCAGCTCGTAAACTATCGTCTCTGCTTCGGGGGATTCAATGGTAAAGCCAGGCGCCAAAAGGTCGACAAGCTTTGGCAAGTTTGATTGCAGCAATTCTGCAAAAAATATTACCATGTCAGGGTCGGGATGTAAGCTAGATGGTGCTTGCACACAAACCTCGCTAACAGGAGTAGCCATAACTTCATCTGCTGGCATCTTGGCGGCAACTTCTTTTACCGTTCCCTTGGCACTATTGAATATATCCTCAAGTCGCCCTTTAAGTTCTCCCGCAGGTTCTTGATCCTGCCTAGTACTATCCGCTACTTTAAGATGTTGTTTTAACGCATCAATCGCACAAAGTAAGGCGTCTGCCAAATCCGGGCCCACGGTAAGAACCTCATCACGAACCAAACCCAAAATATCTTCTGCTCGATGCGCTATAGCCTCCATGCCAAACAAATCCATCGCTTTTGACAAGCCCTTGATGGAATGAAATGATCGAAACAGCTGGTCCACATCATCCTTTGTTGGTGAACTGATTTCAGCCTCTACTAGTAACGGCTCGATTAGCTCAAGATGCTCTTCAGCTTCAATAATAAACTGCGTCCACAGCGTTTCGATATAGTCAGACATTGTTATATACCTTCCTTGTGAAAATTAACACCCAAGCCCAAGTACTCTGCGTGCTGTCTTCGTTATCTCGTGACCCTTCTTTGCTTTGATATCCAAACTAGTCGCCCCAGACGGCTTTGGTATCACGTCCGCCGCCCCAAGACCACGAACATCCGAAGCCATTTTTGAGCCAGCTTGCGCTACAGAGGAGATAATAATCACCTTAGCTGGACTCGTCAGTTTTAGACGTTTGAGGCACTCGACCCCATTCATTTTCGGCATCTCGATATCCAGTAAAATTAAATCAGGTTTCAACGCCTTCACCTTTTGCAATGCCATTTCTCCGTCGCAAGCATCACCAACCACTTCCAATTCAGAATCAGCAGATACAATATCTTTCAACATCGTTCTCATAATCATTGAGTCGTCAACTATCATCACACGCTTCGCCATTGTCGTTCCTCTGTGTTACTTCGATTTGGTTACGTCATTTTTTTACTTCAGTTTAATTGATTCCGATTGTTTTGAATTGGATTGGTGCCTTGTGATCACCAATCCAGTTTTTTAGTTTTCCAGCTATTTGAGCCACGTCTAATACTTCAGAAACTACCCCCTGATAGATAGCTGCTCCTGGCATACCATCAACAACACAGGTAGTTGGCTCCTGTACAATCACGGGATAGCACCGTTCAAAAAATTCTCCCGCGCCTTTGGTTCCATCATCGCCCATACCAGTAAGAATGATTGCAACGGGACTCTCACATATCCTAGCGGCCGACTGAAATAGCAGATCAGCTGATGGGTGAATTAAACTCTGTTCATGCTTTTTTACATCCAGGGCGAAATGTTTTTCAAAGGGTCGACGAATCTGGCTATCTATCCCGCCTGGAGCGATCACAACTTGCCCCGGCGACATCACCATTCCGTGGTGACCCTCCACAACATCTAATCCAGTTTCAAATGCCAAATGTTCGGCAAACCCCGGCGTAAATTCTTTTGGCATGTGCTGAGCAATTACCACCGGACAGCTGAGTTTCCCCATTAGTTTTAGTAACTCTAGCACTGTACGTGGTCCGCCCGTTGAGACTCCAATAACAACACAGTCAACCGTTTTCACAGGTTGTCGTCGACTTAATATCTGAGCATACCCTTGAGACTCTCGTTGTTTGTTCGCAGATATTTTTTCAAACTCTCTTTTTAGGGGGTGCTTAGCCCAATAGTGGATTTTTTCTTGCAGTTCCTTTTCAATCTTTACAATATCTAACTGAACAAATGAGGAGCATTTTGCGATAAAGTCAACAGCCCCAAGCTCTAAGGCCTTAATTGTTACAGCGGCGCTTTGAGTGGTTAAACTACTCACCATTATTATGGGACAGGGAACACTACCCATAATACGTTGAACTGCCTGAATACCATTTACCACTGGCATTTCAACATCCATAGTAATAACGTTTGGCCGTAATTGCTGTGCCATTTGCACAGCAATCTCACCGTTATTTGCTTCCCCAACAACTTCTATGTCAGGATTACTTTCAACCATTTTAGCAATAGCCATACGCATAAAGGCGGAATCATCCACCACTAAGAGTTTAATCATCTTCTGCACTCAGTTGCCATTGACGCGGTTATAGCCTCTAGATTTATTACGTTGAGCAAGCCACCGCTCATGCGACCAATTGCTTCTACGTATTGCTGCTCATTGAAACTTGTGGGTTCCAGATCCTTTTCAGGAATTTCAACCACCCGGTTCACTTGGTCTACCACCAGCGCCCAACGATTATCTTCCTCGCCAGCTACCACATACGCAGTCAAGGCTGTGATTTTGGGATCTGAATCCATCTGTACACGAAGATCTACTACAGGCAAAATATCACCATGGATTTGTATCGCTCCATGTAAATGCTGCCCTCCACCCTCAGGAAGTGGTTTAACATGGCAATATTCAACAACTCTATTCACTAACGCCAGAGGTAGTGCGCAACGCTCATCGCCAACACTAAAGGTCAACAGCCGACAAGTTGGGATTTTGTCTTTTCTAGTCCTTAGATGATGGTCATCCACAAGGAATCGTCTGAGTGATTGGATTCGTTGACTCGAAAACAATACGTCAAAATTCAATACGCCAATTAGTCGTTTCTCCTCACCTAGTAGGTACCCTCCTAGCTCACCATCATTAGCAAGTACTTCATGGTTTTCGTGGCAGGCAAGGCGCTGTATACCATGGATATGCTCAACAATAAGTGCGCATCTAAAATCCTGGTGCTGCACAATAACCAATTTACTGCCTATATTAACCCGCTGACCCATTAATAAGCCCAGCCCTAAAACCAATACCGGTGATTTATGGGAATAGGTCATTCCGACTACTTCCGGTGGTGCCAACGGTAATGCTGTTATCACTTCTAGATCTTCCACAGAACAGACACGTTCCATATCTAATGCATAACGTTCACCGCATGATTCGACCACCAAATAACTTACTAGCGAATCATTTTTATGATTTTCGTTAACAGCACTTTCTGTCTCCGTGGTAGCTACCACTCCGTTATTCTCAAGATCGCTGGCTAAGGGAGCGATAGTTTTTAGGCCCAGCTGATCCACATCCAGATATAGAACGGATTGGTCTTTCCATTTAAATACACCGGTGAGTAAATTGGCTTCTACTCCATCGGGAATTTCGTTGACTTGCACGCTATGAATTTCATCTTCAGAGACATTGACCATCAGCAACGCCTGATCTACATGCAAAGCAATTGTTTCACCCGCGCTCTGTACAATCACCAGCTGGCCGCTTTCTAATTTTCTGGTTGGAGTGCCTCCTAACTGTACTGTAAGATCAATTTGTACGATTACCAAACCACCAATATTAACTAAACCATCCACATATTCTGGAGAGAAAGGTAATGGCGTAATAGAAACCGTATCGCATACTTCCTGCACCGTTTCGGTAGGTAATCCATAGTGATTCCCATTCAATAGAATAATATTAATTTCCACTACAAAGCCCTGTTTTTTGTTAGCGTTAAAATTCTTTGATTAATATTGTCGCTTCAAAATACCAAACCATCACATTGGCTCTTTATTCATGTAATACGAAATACCCTTACTGTTGTGTTGAACACACCGTTCCGAACACAGAAATGGATCTGTTGCGCCTAGCAACAAAACACCACCTGGCTTTAGCAAATCAAACAAATATTGTTGAGCGGTAAATTTATTTTTGTCGCAAAAGTAGATCATTGTATTTCGGCAAAGAATCAGGTCAAAGAAACCAAAAAACATTGCTTTCTGTAATAAATTATGCCGCTCAAAGCGCGTGTGATTTCTAACAAATTCTTTTGGTCTGCGAGTAGTGGAAATTCCTTTTACAGGAGAATTTTCTGGATCAACATCATCAAACCAATCATTCCAACGGGACTCCATTTTTCGAAAAGAACCAAGGCCCTCTTCGGTATAACACCCTTTCTTCGCTATAAATAGGGCGTCTGCTGAAACATCAACACCCACAACTTCTAAATCCCAATTTGATACAAGCGATAAACCACTCCTGGCACTTCCAATAGTATAACCTGCATCTTGTAACGAATCTAAAGTCAACATTGTGAGGCTGTACACTTCCTCACCTGTTGAGCAACCAGCTGACAAAATACGAAGACTTGGAGTTTTTTCACGTGCATTTTTTTCTATCAAGTTGGGTAATATTCTATCTCGTACCGTCGTCAACTGTGGTTCATCACGAAAAAAATACGTTTCGTGCACAGTGAGCTTTGCAACAAGCTCGAACCAAGTGGAATGCCCAGCAGGTAATGACGATAACTCTGTTACGTGACTGCGTAATTTCCAAAAATCCATGTCTATAAATATACGATTCAGTTTTAGGATCATTTGTTTGTTCGGCGTAATCCCGAAACGATCAGCTAAAGCTTCACATAAAAATATCAACAATCCATTACGATCTTGAACACAATAGGTTGAGGATGGTTTAGTTGATTTGCTATCAGGAAAAGTAATCGATTTCATATTCATAATCCCCCCCTTCTCAGCAGACTATTTCTAGGGGGCGTTATAAATATACGTTTCGCTAAACTTTTTTCAAGCCTTCGAACGCTCTGTTCCACTGTCGCTGAGTACATCATGTATTCTCCATTGCAACTTTAGTCACCACATTTTCCAACACAAATAGTGTTTGATGACTAGCTCCACATCTTGCAAAAAACTAAAATCTGATAAGCAAGATATAATCTTTAAACTAAAAAGAAGATTAGTAAGCTACTAATATTCTTCAAGCATAATACTAGATCGAATACGTCTAGCGTATTCGTTAGTAATCACGAAACGCACTAACGCGGGGCATGAATATCAAAAAAAACGGGAATTGAACCGAAACAGTGCAAACAAACCAAGGTCAATAAACAACCAAACAAGTCGATTCTAAAATTTTAATCTACTTTTGGTATATCGCCCTCTATTAAGAATTCGATAATGTGCTGAAGCCGAACTTAATGTTTTATATAAGATTTAGAAGTCACCCAGCAAAGACCACAAATCACTTGTTGATTTAAGAATGCGAGCACTGACTAAAACACTTTGCCCAATTAATGACCGCAAGCTTCATCATCCAGCATCTGCGTTACCTAGAGTATTTAATAAGAGAAAATATCCAAATAATTTTCAAAAAAGTTAAATTTTAAAGGCCTTAACTGAGAAAAACATCTTATCGAATAAGAAATTTGCGACAATGCAGTCAGTTTAAAACAAACTGCCATTTATGATCCTCCAACACTTTACCGGACACACGATTAGATCGCTTTCTGCAGCAGCGTCACAGGACGGGACACTCACGATGCATAACAAAGGGTTACGTCGCAAACAGTTCGATTGCCGTGAAAAGCAGCAGGGCGGTTTTTGACTTACGCAGCTAAAGCGTAGAATTGATCTGCTGTCGATAAAAAACTCGCCAAGTTTTTCTTCATTTGACCTTTCTTGAGCATCGCGACAAGCTCTATATCTGCCAAGGTACTTTGTGCCGAGTGGAAGCTTTTGAAACCCAACATCGATCGAGTAATCCGTTTTACTCGATATTGGTCGGATAAGCAGCAGCCGTTACCGGCCGCCACTCTCCTAAGAACCGAGCATGAAAGTTTCCCCTCACTCGGCTCAAGCCTCTCAAAGGCCTATCTAAGACCCGGTGTGCGATAAAAATTCAGTACCCATATGTAGATAGCGTGGACCTACACGTTGTCTACGAGCATTCACTTTAGCTTGATCTCTTTTTACAAAATACTCCTCATAAGCGGGATCATAAGGATTCGCTTTGTCTCGTATTTTGATATGACGCCGAATAGGCATGTCTGAGGCTTTCACTAAATCAATGCAGGGTAATGGTCTAAATCCCTTAGAATTTGGCGCAAATAAAATCCAACTTCTCGTATACTGGGAACGGAAATACTTCTTCTGAATCCACAGGGTATTCTTAGTTGGATGCCTTCGTTTACACCAGCTCCACAGGCATTGGAATATTTGATCGTCTACATAGGCGAAAGTTTTCTTAGACACAACGTGACGGAAGTAGTTAACCCAGCCGCGAATCTTTTGGTTCAGCAGATAAATCAAATTCACGGCAGCTGCCGTTTTGTGTGTCTTAATCGTTTCTCGTATTCCTTGCAGGAAATCTTTGACACTTCCCTTTGCCGGTTTAATCAGTAGTTTCCCTTTATACTTTCGTATATTAAACCCGAGAAAATCAAACCCTTTATCAATATGCGTGATCCGAGTTTTCTCAACAGAGAGCTCCAAACCACGTTCTTGTAGAAAAGCTTCCACGATAGGTTTAATTGTAGTCTCCAGCATTTCTTTCAATGCGCCAGTGATAACAAAGTCATCCGCATAGATGATGATATTGACTTTACTACCGCGAGGGACTGACTTCTTAACAGTTTCCTCCAGGCCGCGTAAAGTTAAATTCATCAACGTTGGCGAGATGATTCCCCCTTGTGGTGTGCCCTCTATAGTCGGGTTGAAAACATTATTGTCTATGTAGCCAGATGCCAACCATTTTCCCAAGACAGTTTTATCCATCGGTATGTTTTCCAACAACCATTGATGGGATATTCGGTCGAAACAGGCGGCTATATCCGCCTCCAAGATCCATCGAGCACAATTGCGTCTTGCCAATGCGATAAAGCACTGTTCAATGGCATCTGCGGCACCACGTTTGGGTCTAAATCCATAAGCGTTCTTGTCAACCAACGTTTCAGCTACTGGTTCTAAGGCCAATAAATGTAGCGCCTGTTGAGCTCGATCCGCCATCGTTGGAATACCAAGTGGGCGCTGCTTTTTATTGCGCTTGGGGATGTAGATTCGTCTTAGAGGTTGCGGATTGTAACCGCGCCGTTTAAGCGACTGGACTGCCGTGAGTTTTGACATCGGCGTCGTCCATAGAACGCCGTCAATTCCAGGTGTTCGCTTACCACGATTCTCAGTGACTCGTTTGACGGCTAATAGTTTAGCGTCATAAGAGTGAGTGAGAAGCCATTGCAAGGTTTTAACCTTTCCATAGCGTTTATCTCGCACAGCCTTTGCAATACGCATTTGCAGTCTTTTGACCCTAGATTGAATAGACGACCAATCCAATGTCTTGAATGGATCGAAAGGTACTAGAGTTGAGGGCGCACCAGCGTACGTATAGCCTGCCGTCATTTGCTTTCCCCCATAAGAAAAAATTCTCCAAACTATCTTGCAAAGAAAGACCTGTCGGACGTGGGCTCACTTTCGTGCCGGGTCAAATTAATACCCGTATCCGTATCATTACAACACGGCATTGGCTTCTTCCGACTTCCTATTCCCCCACAGCGATCAGCTCATCTCACGATAAAGCCTGCCAATTAGTTGGCCACTGTTGAGGGTTACCACGTTCCACGCGACGGAGTAATGTTGGGTTAGGTGCCTGCTCTCGACCGGGAAGCTTAGTCGACCGTGAAAACGCACCTCAAAGGTCGTTTTCCAGCTTCCATTACCTTTTGGTTCAAGCCTGTCAGCCATTTTGGCTTGTTGCAAGTTACGATCTTTAACACAGATTCAGATATCTTCACCTTACCAACTACCTAGCACTTACCCAACTTATGGCTGTTAGGAGGGTGGCCTCTTACGATTTTCACCCCAGACCAGAATGGCCTTTCGTTACATTGTCAGGATCGCTCTTTATTCAGATCCCTAGGTTCATCTGACGGTACAGATGGCCCTCTAAGAGGAGGGCAACTCTTTCGCGCAACTTCGTGTCGCACTT
>MAAC01018281.1_pt1 | contig 32792 bp, 33 predicted proteins | sample 1115981 | NCBI WGS metagenome assembly MAAC01 (sample SAMN04961126, study PRJNA320927) | seawater metagenome | isolation source: sample BD02T64 sea water enriched with oil for 64 days | place: USA:Gulf of Mexico | collected 2013-07-27 | reverse complement strand
GTCTGGCGACAATAGCACTGTGGAACCACCTGATCCCATGCCGAACTCAGAAGTGAAACGCAGTTGCGCCGATGGTAGTGTGGGAGTTCCCATGTGAGAGTAGGTCATCGCCAGGCTCCTAATTAGAAAAAGCCCTTCGCATACGCGAAGGGCTTTTTTCGTTTGGTTGGCGGGGTTTTAACCTCGCACTTTTGCAGTAATCAACGCAGCGTGGTTATCAAGAAATGCGAGACTAAAGTCCCGCCAACGGCGTATCGAACTTAAGCACGCTTCAGCCTGATGAGGTCCCGGCCTTCGCCGGAATGACGTGGTGTAAATAATCAAGCAACGCGGATACTTTGGTTGGCGGGGTTTCAACCTCGCATTCTAATCGTAATCAACGTCACTGGTTATCACCAACCTGCGAGACTAAAGTCCCGCCAACCAAACGTCATCCCATCACGAGCATTAGCGAGATGTGGGACCTCCTCAATTCACAATGTGCTTCTAAACGGAACCTCCTGCTGTCAAAGGAAGCTAAGTGTAAACCGATGGTAAAGCCAAACAGCATGGCTAATGATTTGAGGTGGGTAACGATAACCCGAGTATAAAGTATTTTTCATGCTCGGATTATTGCATGATTTCGGAGTCTGTCGTCAAGTTGACAGTACCGCAAAAAATTATAGTATTAACTTATGTTACATAATTCTTTAATAAGTTAGGTTTTGCCTTGATTGAAAAAAGCTCACTGGCAAGTAATATTATTGAAGACAGTGAACAAAGTCCGCATAAAGATCCAGCGGATGAAGTAGCGATGGCATATATCGTCGATCGTTCAGGTAATACTTAGTTAAGTCGTAAAGGAAAATGAAATAAACACCATGGATAATTATACAAATAACATTAAATGGTTTAGAAATGCTGCGCCATATATCAATGCGCATCGTGGTAAAACGGTAGTATTAATGTTTGGCGGAGAAGCTGTATCACATGAAAATTTTGCCAATATTATTCATGATATTTCCTTGTTGCGTAGTTTAGGCGTTAAGTTAGTGGTGGTGCATGGCGCACGGCCACAAATTGAAGAGCGCATGATCCAACGTAATATTAATCGAGTTATTGAAAATAATATTCGTGTCACCGACGCCGATACGCTAGTGGCGGTTAAAGATGCTACGGGTTCTTTACGCTTGCATATTGAAGCCTTATTAAGTAAAGGCCTAGTAAATTCGCCTATGTATGGCTCTCAAATTCGTGTGAGTACAGGTAACTTTGTTATTGCCAAACCTATGGGTGTTCGTGATGGTGTCGATTATAAATATACCGGCAGTGTCCGTAGAATTGACTCTGATGGTATTAACATGCAGCTAGATTATGGCTCAATTGTTTTATTGTCACCGATAGGTTATTCGCCTACTGGTGAAGTATTCAACCTTGCTTTAGAAGATGTAGCAGCACAAACAGCCATTGCTTTAAAAGCGGATAAATTGATCACCTTAACCGAAGGTGAAGGGTTGATAGCTAAAACAGGCGAGTTGATCAGAAGTTGTAGTGTTCGTCGAGTTAAAACCTTATTAGATGAAAAAGATTGTCATGTACGTCAGTTATTGCTTCGAGCAATCATTCAATGTGGTGAGAATGGGGTTGAACGTTGTCATTGTGTTAGTTATCAAAGTGATACTGCATTATTGCAAGAACTATTTACGCGTGACGGTGCCGGTACCCTGATTGCTAAAGATCATAAAGAACAAATATCCATTGCGACTATTGATGACGTTGGCGGTATATTGGAATTACTTGCTCCGCTTGAGGCTGAAGGTATTTTAGTTAAACGTTCACGTGAACTACTTGAAGTTGAAATTGACAAGTTCACTGTGCTTAAAAAAGAAGACGTTATCATTGCTTGTGCTGCATTGTATCCATATTCGGATGCAAAAATGGGCGAGGTAGCCTGTGTTGCTATTCATCCTGATTACCGTAAAGGTAATCGCGGCGGACGTTTGATGGCTGCGCTAGAAACTGAAGCTAAACAACAGCACCTTGGCTCGATATTTGTGTTAACAACGGTAAGTGGTCATTGGTTTATCGAGCAGGGTTTTATTGAGCAACCTATGAATAAATTACCTGACGGCAAACAAAAAATGTATAACTTTCAGCGAAAATCAAAAGTTTTTATTAAAGAGATTTAATTATTGTAAGCTGAATAATCGGAAAAATTTTAGATCTCGGTTTGCCTCACTATAATCATTTACAAGTGAAGGTTTAACCTTGTTTGAGATTATATTTTTTACCCATAACGTTCGAGTCAAGTGGCCGCAGAGAAGTGTATGTAAGAACGTGAACTCCCACATAGTAGAGCATCCCCTCAGATAGGTCTGTTTGGGGCACTGTCAACTTGTCCAAGGTGGATGAATAAAGTGACGCTTTAACGGACTAAGCCATATTTTGGATGCGACTTGCCCTTTCCCATTCAACAAATGCACGGTCACGCAAAACTCGGTAGTTTTTGGCGCTCATCAAATGGCGACCTAGTCGAAATAGATTATTAACCACACCATGACAAGTCAAGAACCGTTGGGCTTGATGCTGGGATTTGAATCGCCTCATTTGCCGCTCCTGTTGCCGACTAGGTTGATGAGACAGCTCACATCGGTTATTTTCATACTGCTGCGTGGAATGCTCTACACTGGGCATCAAATCTCTTTTAGCCGCAGAGTAACTTCGTAGTTTATCTGTTACTACCTTGATAGACGTGGCTTGTTGGCCTTTTAACAATTTTTTGAAGAAGCGCTTAGCCGCACTCTTATCCTTACGTTTCTGAACCAGAATATCAATCTCATCACCGTCTTGATCTACTGCTCGCCAAAGGTAATGCTGAACGCCATTGATTTTTATAAAGACCTCATCCAGATACCATGTATCGCCGAGCCGCCTCCTAGTCTTTTTAATTTGATTACAATAAGCGGAGCCAAACTTTTTACACCATTTTCTTATGGTTTCGTAGGTTACAATGATTCCTCTGGCGGCCAATAATTCCTCAATGTTACGGAAGCTAAGTGTAAACCGATGGTAAAGCCAAACAGCATGGCTAATAATTTGAGGTGGGTAACGATAACCCGAGTATAAAGTATTTTTCATGCTCGGATTATTGCATGATTTCGGAGCCTGTCGTCAAGTTGACAGTACCATTTATAATCCAAATAACTATATTAAATCAGGACTTTAAAAAATCTCACGCTGCACGAAAATCTCAAACTAACTGAAATTTATCAAGCTTTTGGTAAATTTCAAATAACTTGAGATTCTCATTCTCTAGAATGTAAGGGTTTTCAATCAGTTGAAAATAAAGTGTTTTTTCTTAAAATCGCTATAGCCTGAGATATTTTAACCTAAATTACTATAATGTGAGATTTTTTCACGCACTATGATTTTGTTAAATTGCACTATACTACTATTGTGTTTAGTCTCTTATCCTATAAACTGCAAGTTGTTGTAATCGTTCATCAATAACCGCTAACATTGCTTTATAGGTCGTAGAGTTAATGTTTCGATAATTGCTCTCAAAATCCTGCTGCGAAATACTTTCTGGTAAACCAATAAGTTTTGGTAATATTTGAGACTCACTCTGAGTATCAGTCAAAATGTTTTGTACTTGCCTCGCTGCACTTTCTGATTGAGTTGCCAACATTGCCAAGCGTGTTCCTGCTCTGTCGGCCATTAAATCTGCAAAGCTAAAACCACTACCGCCTTTATTTGAGTCTAGCAACTCTTTTAACTCACCAATAGCATCGCTGGTTTGGCTATTTCCAAACAGCTGTAACGCTATAGAATAAACATAATGTTTTTGAATATCAACACGTTGACGTAATGTACTACGAGATTGTTGTTTAATTCTTTGCATTGATTGTTCGGGCGATAAATTCGCGATATCGCCAACTAATAATTCGAATTTATTTGAGCCAAAATGAATAACAAGAGCCATAAGAGCCGCTTGATTTTCTTCGATAGCAGAAGCTCCTAACTCAACAACAGAGCGCTGCTTGGCTAAACCAAACATATATCCAATATAATAAGAAAATGAGGTGTTGGCAGGCGTTCTTGAGCTTAAATCAACCAATGTTTGGTGATAAAACTTTATCACTTCAACTTCGCCATAAAAGGCTAACTGATCACGTAAAGCAATTAACCCGGATTTGCTATCTTGTGTTTGTTTAAACATGTCAGCTAACAGCTCAATACTCACGTCAATGTGCTGTTTTTCAATAGCAACTCGTTTTACCATGTTTATTAAAGAAGTACCAAATTCTTCTTTAATAAAGGTATTCGTTAGCCATTCAACACATTTGACTAACCAATTGCCAGATAAAGGAACAGCGCCAATATAAACCGTATCTAAATCTAAACCATGCTCTGAGGCTAGCAAAGTAACCTCTATATTAAGGTACCTTATAGATTCAGGAAGAGGTAATTCAAGTGATGCATAAATTAAAGCAACATTTTCCAACAAGAATACATTGGAAATTAAACGTGGAAAGGCACGATGTACTAAAGCACTTAAACCGTCGAGCTCTTTTTGAGACACGGATAATAATATTGGACTTTTTTTACTCTTCAGGCTCTTAACTAATCGTTGAGCAATATTTTTATTTTCTGCTGCAGAATTAGCGTCCATATGATGAAGCGGACGAATATGGGGAGATGACTTTAAAGAAAAAAATATTCCAACAAATAATAAAAGCACCACAGTTAAAATTATTACCGCAATACGTTTTAACCAAACTTTCAAGTGACACCCTTATAACGTTATCTATTTTGTTACGCTTTTTGAAAAGTATAGAAATATAATACCTAAACTGTCGATTAGATCTAGAGTTTGTTACCACCAAAGAATATAAACAAAGCTTGCCGTGGTCAACCAGATTCAGTCACACCAATTAAGCAACTATATCTAATATGCTAGCAACCAGCTCAGTCTCATTTGGACTTTGATAACCCAAATAAGAATGTAACAGGTGAAAAAGGTTACTGGTAATGCCTGAACGTATAAAGCCATAGCACCGAAACTGCCTACGTTAGCTAAGCCCCCAATAAATGCGGAACGGGCGTCAAAGCTTATGCCTGTACTGGTAAAATCAATATTCGGCAAATAGTGGCGGTTTTAGATCGGCGTTAACAAGTTGCATCGAAATCTCATGTGATGTGAAATTTACCAAACTTTTAGCTCCTTTCCCGCACCTTTATAGTGATTTTTGAGCACCGTATTGGTGCGAAATACAACTTCGATCATTCACTGTTAGTTATAAGTTATTGTATTTAATGTGTTTTAATTGTTGGTATGCAACTTGTAACCTTATAGTCAGCTTATACATAGGGGGCGAAATGAAATTAATAAACGCAATAATCAAACCATTCAAATTGGATGATGTCAGAGAAGCAATCTCAGAAGTGGGTGTTGAAGGCTTAACTGTGTCAGAAGTACGCGGCTTTGGTCGTCAAAAAGGTCACACCGAATTATATCGTGGTGCTGAGTATCAAGTGGATTTCCTGCCAAAAGTAAAACTAGAAATTGCAGTGAAAGCCGAAGATGCCGAACGCGTTATCGAAGCCATCACCAAGTCGGCGCATACCGGCAAAATTGGTGACGGTAAAATTTTTGTATACGATTTAGAATCAGCGGTACGTATTCGTACTGGTGAACTAGATACTGCCGCACTTTAATCAGGGGATATATAATGGAAGAGTTAGTAACATTAACAACGACAGTCTCTGAATTGAGATTTGCCTTAGATACATTTTACTTTTTAATATCAGGCGCATTAGTGATGTGGATGGCGGCAGGTTTTGCCATGCTGGAAGCGGGTCTGGTTCGTTCAAAAAACACGACTGAAATCTTAACTAAGAACATCTGCTTGTATTCAATCGCTTGTATCATGTTCTTACTTGTGGGTTATAACATCATGTATGTTGATAATCCTGAAGGCGGTTTCTTACCAACCATTGCCGGCCTAATTGGCTCGCAAGCAGCCGATGCTGATCATTCATTAGAATCAGATTTCTTCTTCCAGGTGGTATTTGTTGCGACAGCAATGTCTATCGTATCTGGTGCAGTTGCTGAGCGGATGAAGCTTTGGACTTTCCTTATCTTTACTGTGGTATTAACTGGTTTTATTTACCCGATGGAAGGGTATTGGACTTGGGGTGGTGGTTTCTTATCGGAAGCTGGTTTCTCTGATTTCGCCGGTTCTGGTATTGTTCACATGGCCGGTGCTGCAGCAGCATTAGCTGGGGTGTTATTACTCGGTGCTCGTAAAGGTAAATACGGTAAAAATGGTGAAATTTATCCAATTCCAGGTTCGAACATGCCACTTGCTACCTTAGGTACATTTATTCTTTGGATGGGCTGGTTCGGTTTCAACGGTGGTTCACAACTTTTACTCTCCGATGCTGAAAATGCGACTGCAGTAGGTCAAATTTTCTTAAATACCAATGCAGCAGCTGCTGCTGGTGCGGTAGCAGCGTTATTACTTAACAAAGCGATTTGGGGTAAAGCCGATTTAACCATGATTTTAAACGGTGCATTAGCCGGTCTAGTGGCAATCACTGCAGATCCGTTATCGCCTTCGCCAATCTTTGCCAGTTTAATCGGTGCACTAGGTGGCCTGTTAGTTGTACTGTCAATCACGACTTTAGACAAAATTAAAATCGATGATCCAGTAGGCGCTATCTCAGTTCACGGTGTGGTAGGTTTCTACGCTCTAATGGCAGTACCATTTAGCAATAGCGACGCAACATTTGGCGGACAATTGTACGGTGCTTTCGTAATCTTTGCCTGGGTATTCGGTGAAGAAAACTGTCGGTATCCGAGTGTCTGAAGAAGACGAATACAACGGTGTTGATAAAGTTGACTGTGGTGTTGAAGCTTATCCAGAGTTCGTAACTCTGAAAAGTTAATAACGCAAAGTATAAAAACAAATGCCAGTCAGGTTTACCTGACTGGCATTTTTTTGTGCACAGGGATGTGCTTATCCTCTCGGGCCAGGGATGGTGGATAGGGAGGATATACTTCAGAAACGAGAAACGAGAAACGAGCCGGGTCCATTTACGCTTCCTGCTCTTCGTTTCTCGTTTCTAGTCTCTCGTCTCTAATTTAAACCTTTACCCCCAACTCTCTTAACCGCTCTAGCAGATAGCTGTGTTGAGTATGACGTTCTGATAACACCACTTCATTTCTTGGATGTAAAAATAGCGGTAGCGAAATTCGCGATTTCGTCACATCATTGCCCTCAGGGTTTATCACTCGATGGCTGGTCGATGGAAAATAGCCGCCAGAGGCTTCTTGCAGCATGTCACCAATGTTTATGATCAAGTTACCAAAATCAGAAGGCACATCCATCCACTCACCGTCATTTTTTTGCACTTGCAATCCGGGTTCATTGGCCGCCGGTAAAATGGTTAATAAATTAATGTCTTCATGAGCGGCAGCTCGTATCGCCCCGGATTCTTCATTGCCTGAAAGTGGCGGGTAATGCAATATTCTTAATAAGGTGTTTGGCGTATCCAGTATCATATTTGACAGTGGCTCAGAGTAGAGTTTAGCAACGTCGGCAGGACTGTATTTTTCAACCCAGTCTAAAAGTTCACCGGCTAACTCCGATGCCTGTTGATAATAGGTTAAGATTTCTGCTTTTAACTGTGCTGGAATTTTGCCCCATGGGTATACATGATAGTATTCTTTAATGTCTTTTTGCTTATGGCCTTTTGCCGTTTCAGAAATTTCGCTACTAAAAAAACCATCTTGTTTTTCCACATCAAAGGCAAAACTATGCTTTTCTTCCGATAAGAAAAATTGTTGCCAATTCTGATAAATCGATTCAACAAGCTCTTGTTTTATTGGATGGTTTTTTAATACGCCAAAGCCGGTTTGACGTAATGAGGCGACAAATTTTTCAGCCGCATCGGGCGCGAGGTAATCAACAACTTGCATATATTTTTCCTAATAACATTCTCTGTCTAAAGTGTAGCGTATTTTATTGTTAAAATTAACGGTTTTTAAATTGCCGACATACTAGGTAAATGCTATGTTATCGACAAGTATTATTTTCCTTCCGTGGCAGGAGCCCTCAATGAAAACAACAAATTTAGCATTCATTTCTACCGTGTTATTAGCGCAAGCCGGCTGTGCGTTTGTGCAGGAAGACCCTTGTGAAAAAATTACTTTTAGCGCCGAGCAACAGGCTGAATGTGCAAGTTTGCAGCGTCAAATCGTCAATGCCAAAGGGCAACCAATAAAACGTACCGAACTTGAGCGCCGTTATGAGCTAGATTGTGTAAATTTACGCTATTATCGTGATGATATAACCAATGAACGCTGTGAAAATAAAGCCAGCGTAGAAAAATGGCTTAGCGAAGAAAAAGCAGAAATTGCACGTAACCCGGAACATGGTCTGGAAACAATAGATGCGGTTGAGCAGAAAGAAAGTGCCAATGAAACGAGCCCTGATAATGCAATGACGGTAGAAAGCCAAGAATAAGCATTAATAAACGTCGTTAGGAAAGAAGATGAATAAGCTTGTGTTAAAAACATTATTGTTGCTGGTATTGATGGTTTCAGCACCCTTTAGCCAGGCGAACAATGTGGATAACAAGTTAGGCAGTAAAGCACAATTACAGCAACTCCTTGCCGACAATAAAGGCAAGGTAATTTACCTCGATTTTTGGGCGTCCTGGTGTGTGCCGTGCAGGAAATCTTTTCCCTGGATGAACGAGATGCAAGTTAAATATGCTGAACAAGGCTTGAAGATAATTACCGTCAATGTCGATGTCGAAAAATTTTTAGCCGATGAGTTTTTGCAAGAAAATCCAGCAAACTTTACGGTGATTTATGATCCTAACGGTGCAATCGCCAAAGAATTTAAACTTAAAGGCATGCCAAGCAGTTACCTGCTTGATAAAGCGGGCAAACCCGTTTCTGCTCATGTTGGTTTTTTTAATAATAAAAAAGCAGAATATGAAGCCGAAATAGCCAAGCTGTTGGCAACAAGGTAATAACGGCTCACTGTCAAGCAAGGAGATCCTGAAACAAGTTCAGGATGACGGCGTATTTTTCAATCATTCTTGTTCATTTACACCACGTCATACCGACGCAGGTCGGTACCTCCTCCCGCGTATAGTGCGTTAATTTATTTACCCCATAAAAAGACCCCCAGTAATTGGATAGTCCAACTATTGGGGGTCACTTCACAACCGGTCGCCTTTGCAAATTACAGAGTTTAAGCGAATTCGCTTTACTCTTCCATTTCCATCGTCATTAATGATGCATTACCGCCAGCGGCAGTGGTATCAATAGTAATAGTCTTTTCAGTAACTAAACGTTCGAACAGTTTAGGCAAGGTTTCCGCAGTTATCACGGGCAAGATAGCGCCTTGTCTGGCGGCTAATTTCTCAGCAATAATTTGTTTCAAGCGTGAGTTACTCGCAACTACGGCACCGGCTAGATAATTATGTCCCAGCACTGTCGGCAAATGATTTAACGATACTGCCTGGAAAATTCCAGGAACTAAACCAATTTCGCTCAGTACTTTTTCACACTCTTGCGCTTCTGCTAAAAAACCGTCGCTAACGACAGCGACAACGGTATTAGCCGCAGCAAGAGCAGAAACAACCGCGACTAACCAATACTCAAAACTGGTATCTTGATCGCCAATAATCGCCACCGTGCCACGAGATTCAAGATAAAGTTTATTCGATTCACCAGTAGGACCAGGAAGCGTGATTGGCTTGCTCAACTTTTTCTCAATCATGGTTAGCTGTTCACGAGCAGCAATTAAGGTATGTTCAAGTTCACTTTGTTGTGAAACAAACAATTTGTGTGATGCTATTTTTGCGAGTAACTGACGGGCAATTGATACTCGAATAGTGGTGTTGGTATCACGCCATTTTAACTCATCATTTTTCGCTGCTTGCAACTTAGCACCAACTTTCCAGGCATCGTTAGCGAAATCACTAAACTGGCTCTCCAGTGCTGTTTTTTCTGTTGCCGATAATGGGGTATCTTCGCTCAATTTTGGCTCTTTCACCAAACGAGTTAAATACATAGGTCCACCGGCTTTTGGACCTGTTCCGGATAAACCTCGCCCACCAAATGGCTGTACGCCAACAACGGCGCCAATCATGTTACGGTTTACGTAAACATTACCGGCACGTGAGCGTTTGGCTAAGTATTCACTTTTTTCTTCAATACGGGTGTGGATACCCATAGTTAAACCAAAACCAGTACCGTTAATTTGATCAATCACATCGTCAATATCGCTGGCTTTAAAGCGAACTATGTGGACACATGGGCCAAACACTTCTTTTTTAAGCACTGACAAATCGCTGATTTCATACAAGCGTGGCACAAAGAAGTAGTTGCCAACATCGCCCATTTCCGGGCCTTGGCATTGATAGTGTAATGTTGCTTTATCTGTTAAGTAGCTAACATGCTCGTTTAACGCGGTTAACGCTTTATTATCAATTACCGGGCCAACATCGGTACTAAAGAACGCTGGGTCGCCAACATGCAACTCTGCCATGGCACCCTTGAGCATATCGATAACTTTATCGGCAATGTCTTCTTGTAAGAACAATACCCGTAACGCTGAACAACGTTGACCAGCACTTTGGAAACCTGAGGCAATTACATCATCAACTACTTGCTCTGGCAGCGCCGTTGAATCAACTATCATACAGTTTTGACCGCCTGTTTCGGCAATAAACGGTACCGGATCGCCTTCACGCTCGGCCAGTTTTTGTGAGATCCAGGTACCCGTTTCGGTGGAACCAGTAAACATGATCGCCTGTACACGCTCATCAGGTACTATGTGTGCACCCACTTTGCTACCACGAGCAATAACGGGTATCACCACGCCTTTTGGCAGGCCACATTCATGCATTAATTCGATAGTACGTAAGGCAATTAGACTCGTTTGCTCTGCCGGTTTTGCCACCACCGTATTACCGGTAACAATGGCAGCGGCAACTTGTCCTAAGAATATGGCTAATGGGAAGTTCCATGGGCTGATACATAGTACCACTCCGCGAGATTGTAACTCTGAATCTGTTAGCATGGTTTGTGCGCGGGCGGCGTAGTAGCGACAAAAATCTACCGCCTCACGAACTTCACTAACACCATCCACCGGAATTTTACCGGCTTCTTTAATACACAAGGCAATTAATTCATCGCGATTTGCTTCTAATGCATCGGCCGTTTTTAATAAGATTTCAGCACGCTCTGCTACATCTGTCGCCGACCATGAGGAAAAGGCGGCCTCAGCGGAAGCTAAGATGTCTTGCATTTTTGCTTCATCGGCATGAGTTAAATAACCGATAACTTCGTTATGGTTGGCCGGGTTCGTTACCGGTTGTGCGCCAGCAACGGCATCGTTAGTTTGCGCTTTTGCAAACCAGTGATTCAGGTTGTCACGCATTACCGTTACCTGATCGATATCGGTTAAATCTATGCCTTTTGAATTGGCTCGTTCGTCACCATACATGGCAATTGATTGCGGAATTTGCGGGTTATATTTATCTTGCCAGCTGCGCACTTCTTCAACTGGGTCATTAAGTAGCGACTCAACCGGAATATTTTCATCTACAATGTTGTTTACGAAAGAGCTGTTGGCACCATTTTCCAATAAACGACGTACTAAATAGGCAAGTAAATCTTCGTGTTCACCAACGGGTGCATAAACCCGACATGGTACGTTATCGTTAGTTACTACCTGATCGTATAAAGACTCACCCATACCGTGCAAGCGTTGAAATTCAAAGCCATCAAGGTTTTCTGCCATTTCCAGAATTGTTGCGACAGAATAGGCATTGTGTGTGGCAAATTGCGGGTAAATAGTATCGCGGTAGCTTAATAGTTTTTTCGCACAGGCATGATAAGACACATCCGTTGCCGGTTTTCGTGAAAATACTGGAAAATCTTCATAACCTTCAACTTGGCTAATTTTTATTTCCGCATCCCAATAGGCACCTTTCACCAGGCGCACCATCATTTGACGGTTGGCTTTTAATGTTTGTTCGCGTACCCATTCAACCACATAAAGCGCACGTTTTTGATACGCCTGAAGGGCGATACCGAAACCATCCCAACCAGCTAAATCATTATCTAAAAATACCGCGCCAATCACATCGAGTGAAATATCTAAACGATCCGCTTCTTCGGCATCTACGGTAAAGCCAATATCGTAGGCTTTTGCTCTTAATGCTAAATCTTTGAGGCGAGGGATAAGTTCGTTAATTATCCGATCACGATGGGAGAATTCATAACGAGGATGTATGGCAGAAAGCTTAATTGAAATGCCTGGACTTTTTTGCGGACCGTTACCTTTTGCGGCTTTACCGATCACTTCTATTGCTTTCACGTAGCTGTCAAAGTAACGGTCAGCATCTTTCATCGTACGCGCACCTTCACCTAACATGTCGTATGAATAGGTATAGCCTTTTTCTTCCGTTTTTACGGCTCGTTCAACCGCAGCATTAATGGTACGTCCCATCACAAACTGGGTACCCATAATTTTCATTGCATAACGAACGGCTTTGCGAATTACTGGCTCGCCTAAACGACCGATGGTTTTCTTCAACAGACCAAATTGTTGTTTCTTGTTATCATCCGAGTAATTCACTAACTTACCGGTTAACAACAGCCCCCAGGAAGAAGCATTTACAAAAATCGAATCACTATTACCAATATGCGAACTCCAGTCGCCTTCGGCTAACTTATCGCGGATCAGATTATCAGCAGTTAATTTATCAGGAACACGTAATAATGCTTCGGCCAAGCACATTAATACCACGCCTTCTTCACTAGAAAGGGAAAACTCATTTAATAGTGCATCAACTCCGCCTTTACCGGTTTGATCTTTACGAATTTGTACCACTAACTGGCGTGCTCTTTCCCAGGCTCGAGAACGAGCATTGGCATCAATTTCAGCAAGAGGTAATAAATTGGCTAATACCTCATTTTCGTCAGCACGGTAGTGATCACGAATTTGCTGACGGATAGGATCGGTTGTGGTTAAGGTACCATTAAAAAGCATTGTTAAGCCCCATATAAAGTAATTCAATTATCGAAGTTTAAAGAAAAAACCACAGGATGTGCTGGTGAAATTCGGGTTTATTCAGTGTATTATTGGGTAAATGCAACAAAATACACTAGAAAATATGGGGTGAGTGCCGCGATGAAAACACTTGATCGTATAGATTTAACTATTTTAGACATTTTACAACGTCAGGCTCGAATTTCGAATGTTGAGCTTGCAAAGCAAGTGAACCTGAGTGCAAGTCCTTGCTTAGACAGAGTAAAACGCTTAGAGGCGGAAGGTTACATAAAGCGCTATGGCGCCGTGTTAAATGCACAAATGCTAGATATTAATATGTCGGCATTCATTCAGGTAACGTTAGATAGAACTACTGCCGATGTTTTTAATTTATTCAAAGCGGAAGTGGTGAAGGTTAAAGAGGTTGCCGAGTGTCATATGGTCGCGGGCGGTTTTGACTACTTATTAAAGTTACGCATCACTAACATGAATAATTATCGCGATGTATTGGGTATGATCGTTGAATTACCCGGTGTATCGCAAACCCATACTTATGTGGTCATTGAAAAGGTAAAAGAAGATTTAGGTTTGCCGGTGTTACCGGACTAATCATAGCTATTAGGAAATAAGACAAACCATTAAAAAATAACAATAAAAAGCTGAAATAAAATTTATATATGCCATACTCACTAGGAGTGAAATAATCGTCTTGAATTTCACTCTTAGTTAACTAATGAATAAATGGAGTCACAGGATGAATAAGAAACTTATTACTCTTTCCGGAGTGGTATTAGCACTAGGTTTAACTGGTTGTGCTAATAATGATGAATTGAATCGAAACATTGCTGATTTAAATACCAAAGTAGACAGCTTATCTATGCAAGTGGATAAATTATCTTCGGATCACGCAGCAATGAAAATGGCCACAAAAAGAAGTGCTGCAGATGCCGCAGCTGCCAAAGAAATGGCTGCCGAAGCCGCCGCGGAAGCTAGCAAAGCGAATGAGCGCTTAGATATGGTTGTTAGTTCTTATAAGAAGTAACTCCAACTATCAACAATCAAAAAAACGAGCCTCGGCTCGTTTTTTTTGGCCAGGGATTGGCCTATATGCCGTGGATACATGGAGTATGGAGCGGCGTTAGTTAATTTCTATCGGTAACCCCGTTGGCTTGGCTATTATCGCATTTAATAATTCAATATCGTCGGCATCACTGCCGATAAATTTTTTCACCCCTTCGGATATTGGTAACAAACTCGGCACCACACCTTGATTATTGGTTAACGGTGAATGTATTTCTATCACCCGTTTATTCGGTGCCTGGTATGCCATTTTTATCGGATGATCGACAATCTTTACTTTCGTTCCTGGTGATGCTTGTTTAAATAACCACTCAATATCTTCAGGGTTCATGCGGACACAACCCGAACTGGCGCGCATACCGATACCGAAACGTTGATTGGTACCATGGATCAAATAGGCACTGCTGCCAATTCTCATCGCATAATCTCCTAACGGGTTATCTGGTCCGGCCTTGATCATTTTAGCCATTTCTACACCGTGTTTTTTGAAGTAATCTTTGCGATGATCTGCGGTTGGAAACCAATTGGGATTCGTTCTTTTTTCGGTGATCTCACTGATCAGCGTCGGTGTCATATGGCCAATCTTGCCGATACCCACAGGAAAAACGTGCACAGAGTTTTTGGGCTTATCAAAGTAATAAAGACGTAACTCAGATAAGTTAATGACGATACCGTCATGTTCACCATAAGGTAAAATGAGTTGTGTCGGGATTTCCAATTCAGTGCCTGGTTCTGGCAATAGCGGGTCAATACCAGGATTGGCTTCCATCAGACCTAAAAAACCCACGTTGAATGTTTGCGCAATTTGCTGAAAATAATCGCCTTTTTTCACGGTGTAATTGGTTTTTTCACCGACTAATCGGCTATTATTAGCGGGAAGTTTATATTCGATGGCCAGCGCAGGTTGGATAATGACCTGCAGCAAAAAAAAAGTTAGTACAGTTGAGAATACTTTATTCGACATTGATAAGTTCCCAAAAGTGATTATCAGAGGAAATCGATTTAAACTTGTGGCTATCAGTTTACTCTGCCATTGCTTGGAATACCAGTTAAGCAATATATATTAGAAACAAGATAAATTCATAAAGGAAATCTAAGTGATTGATTTAATAGTTAGAAATTTAAAAAATAAAGTTTCTAAAGACGAATGGCAAACTCGTCTTGATTTGGCCGCTTGCTATCGCCTGGTTGCTCACTTTGGCTGGGATGATTTAATTTATACTCACATTTCAGCAAGGATCCCCGATAGTGAACATTTTTTAATCAATGCTTTTTGTGTCGCTTTTGATGAAGTGACAGCCTCTAATTTAGTAAAAATAGACATTAAAGGTAACATTCTTGATGGCGGTGAATTTGAAATAAATCCGGCTGGCTTTACCATTCATAGTGCTATCCATGACGTTCGCCATGACGCCAAGTGTGTCATGCATTTGCATACTAATGCCACCATTGCTGTGGCATCACAAAAGCAAGGGTTATTGCCATTAAGCCAATATTCGATGTTCTCTATGGCAACCATGAGTTATCACGATTATGAAGGTCTGGCGGTGAATCCGGCGGAGAAAAAACGTTTGCAAGATAACCTTGCTAGCAATAATCATTTACTATTAAGAAACCATGGTGGCTTGACCTTAGGAGCAACGATTGGCGATGCGTTCATGCGTATGTATGATTTGAATCGTGCTTGTGAAATACAATTGATGTTACAAGCCAGTGGCGAAGAGTTAGTGTATGTAGAGCAGCCCATTGTTGAGAACATTCTTAGCCAGGCAAAAATAGTTCATACCGGTTCAACCGGCGGTCAAAAATCCTGGCCAGCGATGATGCGTAAAGCCTATCGCTTAGATCCCGGCTTTGCGGAATAAGAGAAACGAGAGACGAGAAATTAAGAAAGAAACGAGAAACTAGAAACGAAGAGCATAGCTCGCTGACTTTAATTTAATATTGTTGCCACTGATTTTGCAGTAGTAATTGATATGTAAGTTTTGCTACAAACTTGTCTAAGTATTTTGAGATAATCCTGAAATTCTAAAACAAGTTCATAAATGAAGAATCATCACAATCGATGTGTTTTTCGTTTTTCGCTTCTCGTTTCTTCTACAATATATCCCCAATAATGACGGTTAAAACAGTAGTATTTAAACCGCATTACTGAACAGCTAATAACCCTTGGAGAATCCATGAAAATAACCCGCGTAGAAATTTTTGATATTGAGTGTCCTGACCGTCCTTCCTGGAACCCGGTGTTTATTCGTATTCATACCGATGAAGGTATTTCAGGAGTCGGAGAAGCCGGTCTTGCATACGATTGGGGTCATAGTGCGGCTGCGGCGATGATCAAAGAGATCGCAGAAGCCGTGTTAATCGGTTTTAACCCGTTCCAAACCGAATTGTTATGGTCAAAAATGTTGCGAGAAAGTTTTTGGGGCTTAGGTGGCGGACCTGTGCTTTATTCGGCAATGAGTGCTATCGATACCGCGCTATGGGATATCAAAGGTAAGGCGTTGGGTGTTCCGGTTTATCAACTCTTAGGCGGTAAAGTAAATGATAAACTCCGTACTTATGCGAGCCAGCTGCAGTTTGATTGGGATAAAGAATGTAAAAAACTTATCGAGCCAGCAGAATATGCAGAAGCGGCACTAAAAGCGATGAGCGAAGGCTATGACGCGGTAAAGGTTGACCCTATCGTCTATAACAAAGATGGCAGTTCATCGTTTGATCGGACCAAATTATTTACCAGACCACAAATGCGATTATTTGGCGACAGACTGCGAGCAATAAGAGATGCGGTTGGTGATGACGTCGATATTATTTTTGAGTCACATTCCTTGATGGGAGCGGCATCTGCCATCCAAATGGGCAAAATAGTTGAAGAAGTCGATTGTATGATGTACGAAGAACCGGTCAATTATTTGAATCCTAAGGTTCATAAAAAAGTCGCCGAAAATGTTAATGTGCCCATTGCCGGTGGTGAACGTTTATACCATCGCTGGGATGTGCGTCAGTATTTCGAAGATCAAAGTATTGATGTGTTGCAACCCGATGTTGGTTTATGTGGCGGCTTTACCGAAGCGAAAAAAGTGTGCGATTATGCCGATGTCTATGACATTCGTATTCAGGCCCATGTTTGTGGCGGCCCGGTAGCAACGGCAGCATCGTTACACTTAGAAACGGCGATACCTAACTTCTTGATCCATGAACACCACACTTATGCGATAAAGAGTTGGAATCGTGAACTGTGTATTCAAGACCCACAACCAGTTGATGGTTTTTTCCAGGTATCAGAAGAGCCGGGCATAGGTATCGAGCTTAATGACGAAGTGGTGATGCGTTCGCCGCGAGTGGAAGTGAAATAATTATCATATACCCGCTCCACTTCAAGATGCAAGTTTCAGAGCGCTTGAGCGATTCCAATACAAGGCGCAGTTATGTAGTAATGGTTATTCCCGGCAACTGCTTATATGGTGGGATTGCTCAAGCGCTTCTTCGATGGGTTTAAAAGCAATTTATGCCGCGTTATCAAATTGAACTGCGACTGCATGGATGCAGGAGGTAGGGCGACGCAGGATGCCAAAGCCGAGAATAACCATTCTTTAAATCTAATGCCTTGCCTAAATTGCTTTTAACTCCCACTGAAATCCCGCATCTTGAAGTGGAACGGGTATAGTCGTCAATCTTATCAAAAATTGAGTTGGTAAATTCTCTTGGCGTTTTGGTAACAAAGCGCCATTAATGTTTTCTCTGAAAAACGCCCTGAGGTTAGCAAACTTTGCCAAAGTTGTTGGTATTCGCCACTGAACAAACACAGCGGAAAGTTACTGGCAAGCATCACTCTGTGTTCACCGAAGATCTCAATAATTTGGTCAATGCATAATATCGCCTGCTCAAACTGCCATCTTCTATCGCGCATCTCCCAACCTGAGCATTTAATAAAGCAATGCTCAACATTTGCTAATGCCGTTAAGCCATACCGTAAATTGTGGCTGACAGTGTTGCTATCGGACATGCCACAGTGTTCTATTACCAAGGTTAAGTTTGGCACTTGTTGTAAATGACTTACCAGCAACTCTATTACCGCGTTATCGCTGCAATCACATTGCAGTTCGAAAATCAGCTGCTGTTTTTCCAAGTGTTTTAAGTTTTGTAACACCAATGGCTGAGAAAGAATTGCGATAGCTTGTTCATCTAAAATATGGCGAACGCCGATAAACGCTGAATGCTGCTGTAGGACATTGATTTTACTATAAAAATTAGTTTCGGTAATGTCGGCAAAGGCAATGCTCTTAAAGGGTAATGTACATTGCTCTGTTAACATCGCCAATTCAAGCTCAGGTTGTTGATTATTAAACCCGGCTTCAATGTGCACAAAGCCGGTTAAGTTAAGGCCTTTTGTCAGTTGTAAATCGACCTCGGTAAAAGACTTATTGATGATGCCTTTGTCTGGCCAGTACGGTGGGTTTTTCGGCTGCAACCAGTGATAATCACCGAGTTCAAGGTTGAACAAGTGCAGATGTGGGTCAATTATATTCATATCATTTGGCTACTCACTACTTTCTACTGCCTTACCCTGTGGTGTAGCCGCCATCGATCACCGGCAAGCTGCCAGTAATAAATGTCGCCTTGTCACTGGCTAAAAATAGCGCGTATTGCGCCACTTCTTCGGGCTGGCCCAAACGGTTTAATGGCTGTAAAGCTTGTTCTGCCTGGTGAACGTCGCTCTTATTAGCGCCACTTCTTTGACAATAATTATCTATCGCTTGATGATACAAAGGGGTTTCTATGGTACCCGGGCAAATGGCATTGGCGCGAATATTAAATTGGGCATAATCTAAGGCGGTGGTTTTCGCCATTGACGCCAGTGCATGTTTTGACAAGTTATAGGCAAATGAATTCTGTTTGCCAATAATGGCCTGATCCGAGGCGATATAAATAATGGCACCTTGTTGTTGTTGCTTCATTATTGGTAATACGGCTTGGGTCGCGGCAAAAGCGCCTTTCACATTGATGGCAAATACTTTATCTAACATTTGCTCCGAGGTATTTTCTATATTTGCCGATTGATGGATACCGGCATTGGAGATTAACACATCAATCTGCTGGTTTTCAGTGATGATTTGCGCCATTGCACCTGCTACATCACTTTGACTGGCCATATCACAATGGATAAAATGGCCAATGTCACTGTCGGCAATATCAAGATTGTACACGCGATAACCGGCATCGATAAAGGCCCTCACTATGGCCAAGCCAATGCCAGAAGAACCGCCCGTGACTACACAAATTTTATTCATCTTATTCTCTTAGTTAAAACTAGACCCTCGCATTTGCGTTGATTAATGCGCTAGAGCAAATTGTTTTTTGTTGAAAATTTCAGCTTGGGCGGTATAGCTTTGTTCATAAAAATCTACACTGCCACTGACATGCTTTAATATTATCGAGGTGGAGCGAGTACCATAATCGCTTGATTTGATAAATATGCTCGATAGTGTCCGCTCCCAGTCAAGGCCTACGCCAGTATCGGGCAGTAAATGATCCGGTGCCTGAGTTGAGTCTTGCATAATGGCAAATAAATGCTCAGGGTTTAACGGTTGTTGTTCGCTAATTAATTGCTCAAGTACTTGTTCGCCCTTGGCCATTTTCGGCCAGACGTCATCCATGGCACCATTACATATGGCATGAAAGCCACTGCTTAATTCATTACGTTGTAATGACTCACTGTTAAAATAGTATAAGTTGCCACGTTCAGTAAATACTAAATTAAATGGGTTGTAGTGCCTGGCATTAGCCACTAACCAGTCATGGTTAGTGTATTCTGAGCTTTGCAGGGCGAATTTAACCAATTCACCTCTGGACCTTGCTTCAGGGTTCAAAGCCTTTGCCCCGCGAATATTGGTTAGCGCCGAAAAATCACCATGCTGATTCAACCCAAGCCAAGTGCCATTTGCCTGTAAGTCTTGACCTGCGAGAATACTTGGCTGCTCATTCCAAAAATATGCCGACTTAGTTGGCCGCGGATGAAACTCATCTCGATTGGCGGCAATGACTAAAGGGTAATCTTTATGCTGGTTAATGGCGATGAATAATATGCACATAATCGATACCAATTCTATTAAGTTATTTTCCAACTCAGAGCTATGTCAGTGGTTCAATTATAAACTAAATTTTATTGACATAGTTATTCTATATTAATGAAATTTTGTGAAATTAGTGGACCACTGACAAGCCCCCAAGGGTGAGTTTAAAAGGCATATAGCCTACGTTACTAATTTTGACAATGGAACAACCATTCTCTGCAATCAGTGCCTTGTCTATAAGCCTTTTAATTCTCACTGAGTGGGAAAAAACTTAGTAGACTTGGTATGCCCCCTAAAATTCTATTTTATTAACATTTTACTACAGCGAGCTTTTTGGTCGTATCACCACATTGGCAAATATTAAACCGGCAACCAGCGACATAAAAATTAAAAACGTTTGTGAGCCAATTTGATCTGCCTGTATTATCTCATTACCAATGACCATAGAGCTTAAACCAATATAGACTTTTGAGCCAGGGACTAGTACCACTAATCCTTGCAGCATTACCACAGTTGCCGGTGCTTTTAAAAAACGGGCAAACAAATTTGAATAAATACCGACAGCAAAAGAGCCGACAAAAGCACTTAAGGAAACGCCAACATAGGTGGTCGCCCAATAACTCGAACCAAAGGCAATAAAACCACATAATACGCCCCAAAAGGCATGTCTCGGTCGAGCTTTAAACATTATCACCAGTGACATTGAAAGGATTAATACGGCTATCCATGAAGTCCATGCAGGCACTGTTGCTACCTCAACTCTTTCAATGGTTCCCCATAACAATTGCCCCAATGTTAGCCCCAGTACGGCGCCGAAAAACAATTTGAACATGGTCATGCTGGCGTCCATTATTTTGGCGGTGCCAGAGATCAAGTTACGTTCGGCCAATTCACTTAAACCTGTGGTTAATGACAATCCAGGAATGAACACTATGATCCCCGACAGTATCACCAGGGGGGCGTTGATCGTAGGATCAATGACAGCAATCGCACTGGCAAACAATGCCGCAAGAATACTCGATAACGGTTCTAATGCATTGGACACACCTTTCGAACGCTCAGACCAGAGCACCAATAAAAACACCATAAAACCGATGCCAGTGGACCAAAAGACATCGTTCCAGGAGGTATGCATTAATAATGCAAAGGCACCGGATGAGGCGCCAAAGCCTAAAAAGGTGACAAAATTTGAATAAGGCGAGGGTTTTTTCGGGATTTCATTTAAGCGTTCAATCGCTTCCGCTAAGGTTCTTTGGCCAGAAGCTAATTCGTCAACCAATTCATTGGTTCTTGATAAGGCACCCAAGTCAATACCGCCAGGATTTACCCGCACAATAAAATTATAATCCTGGTTGTCTTCAATGTTGAACAACACAAATGTCATCGACGTTGGGGTGATCACAAAAGAAGCCTGGATATCAAGAAATCGAGATACACTTATTAAATGATTTTCCAAGCGGTAGGAGGTGGCACCAAATTGATGCAATAACTTACCTAAGGTAACAATAAAGTGACGTTTTTGCGTAAACGAATCGGGCTTCAATGTCTGTGTTCCTGATAAATAATACCAATTTGATTAAAAATGAACAGATATTTAATCAAATTGGTATAACGCTGCAAGGATGAATGTTTATGCTGTTAATTTTACTCTGAATTTTCAAATAAGGTTAATTTTTTTTATAAAGATCTCCATACTGCCAATAAAAAAACGGGAATAGTTTCAACTATTCCCGTCATTATATTTTCTTTTTTTTGCTAGCAGACCGCTGTAACTATTCGGCGAGCATCATTTTCCGGATAATGGGTACCGGCGCACTACCATAACTTAAGAATTGATTGTGAAAATCAGTTAAGTTGAAAGCATCGCCTTGTTTCGCTTTTAGCGCTTCACGTAACTCGTAAATTTCAGAATAACCGGTAAAGTAACTGGTTAACTGTACTTGCGATAACGTCGCACGACGCCATTTACCTGTGGCTTCCGCTTTTTCCTGGAATGCCTGGTTCATCATCATATCCAGAGCCTGCTCTTGTGTTAAGCCATTAACCTGGATGGAATAATCGATGATCGAGTTCATGATCACCCGTAAATTCCACTTGTAATACATCAACCAAAGCTCAGGCTCAAAATCACCATAACCCTGTTCCAGCATCATCCGTTCGGTATATACCGCCCAGCCTTCAACCATAGCACCATTACCAAAGATAGATTTCACCAACGACTTAGACTTATTGCTGTGCACTAATTGAGTATAATGGCCAGGTACGGCTTCATGAATGTTTAATATTTGCAGCAACCAATGGTTGTATTCACGTAAATAGCTTTCGGCTTCTTCGCTATTGTAATGATCAAGCGGAGTTACGTTGTAATAGGTATTGGCTTTCGCGTCATAAGGTCCTGGAGCATTGATCGATGCGCCAGCAAAACCGCGTTGATATTCAGGTGTTGCCCGCACCACTAACGGTTTATTGGCATCCATGGTCAGCAAATTATTATCGATTACAAATTTTTCCAACTCAGGGATTTGCGCACGAATACTGTCAACAAATTTATCGCGTTCAACGTGTTTGACCGAGATATGATCAATTAATTGTTTTATCGCCACTAGTTTGTCATCAGGCATGGTCTGTTCGGCGAAATATTTTGGCCATAACTTGTCGGCAATTTTTACCATTTCCTCATGTACACGGCTTTTGTCTTTTTGCGCTTTTTCAAACAATTGTCTGGCGGTTAAACTTGAATAAATGTCTAAGGCAAATTTCTTATCATAAAGCTCTGCGCCAATGCGAAAATCTTTGGCATTGCCATTCGCTTTAAGCTCTTCGGCTTTAGTTTCGAGCCAGCTGATATAACCGTTTATCGCCGATGATGCCTCGGCTAAACGGGTATTAAAGTCTGCCTTATCTGCTTCGCTTAGACCAGACTCCGTCATTGCTGTGTGCAAGGTGTCTTCGAATAAGCCCAAGGCGCCTTTATTTTGCTGTATCGCTAATTCGGTATGCGGGATGGTAGGGGTAGTGATATTCGCTTTTGCTGCTTGGTAGTACGCGGGGATATTTTCCATGCGTTTAAAAATGGTGCGTAAACGCTCATCTTTACTCTTGTAATCGGTATTTAAAATCACCCCAAAAACACCAGCTACGTTGTAGTTAGACGGATCCCATTGGTGCGATTTAAATTCTTCAACGCTAAATAACAGCGATTCCAGCTGGTTTTTTAAAATGTAGTAATCGCTGGCGTTCGAGGCGGTTAATTTCTTCACCTCAAAGGCGAGCAAAGCCGCAAGTTGTGCCTTAGCAAAGCTCAGCTCAGCAGCCAGACTTTTGGCGTCGGGCACAGGCAGTTGATCATCATATTTATAATAACCGACATAAACGGCATAGCCGGGATTATATTGCCAGAACTGTTCAATAAACTCGCCGCTAAATTGTTCAAATTTTTGGTTTAGCATATCAGCTGTACTAGCTGTACTAGCTGTTTGGCTTTCCTGGCTAGCTTGTTCAGCAGGTGCGGTTGTTTCTTGCTTGGCTGGCTCAGAACAACCGACGAGTGCGGCAACAACCGCCATTGATAATAAACGCTTTTTCATAATAATCCTTTGTTATTTTTATTTGTCTCTACCTTGCCAATAAGTCGCTGTTTAAGCAAATTAATTTTAAAGAGTTAACAGGTAATACTTAAGCTATTGATTTTAAATTAACATCAAGCAGTCATTAGCCCTAATTCAGATTAGATAGCCATTTATCAATTTGCGTATCGTAGCATTTGCAAGTTACTTGGGTATGTCGACACTTTAGATTATAATGCTGCAATAAACCAATGTAAGGAGAAACCATGAGAGTTTGTGGAGTTGAAATAAAAGGTGATGATGCCATTATCAGCCTGGTTGCGTTAGAAAATAGTTTGTATGATATTCCACATTTGCGAGTGCCTAAGATCTCATTAGCGAAAGGGGCTGAGGCTGAGCATATTCAAAAATTTCAATTTGCGATAAAAAAATTGGTTGAAGATTATAAAATTGATGCGCTCGTTATCAAAGAGCGGGCTACCAAAGGCAAGTTTTCTGGTGGCTCACAAGGCTTTAAAATGGAAGCTGCAATTCAGTTAATTGACGGTTTGCAAGTGGAACTCGTGCGCAGCAATGTCATTAATGAAAAACTGAAAAAAGCCCAAGTGACTATCGATTTTCGCGATACTGGTTTAAAACAATTTCAACAAAATGCCTTTGAAACCGCATTCACGTTTTTTAATCCATAGCATTATTAAATCTAAAAAAAAACAGCGTTATCGCTGTTTTTTTAGATTTAATAATTATTTAAGTTCAATACTGATGTGGTAAAAATGACGCTCACCAGCAAAGCTTTCGCCAACATTATCTTCTTCTAAATATTCTTTACCCGCGGCATAATAATTTACGTAATCTTGATAATCGTTAGTGCCATAACTGCGAATTAATGTCACAAAAGTGCCTTTAATGCTAGTGTCACTGCCAATCACATCTTCATGGCCATACAATCCGAGAACAATAGGTAGCTGGCCTTCAACTGGTCCGTATATTGTCCATTTAGCTGGCATATCTAACTGAGTATCAGGGTTCTTGGCGCGATAATCGAAAGTAAATATTGCCATTTCATGCTTACTTACCGATGAATAATCGTAACGGCCATCATCTTGAATTTCGGTTAATCTGTCTAAATCGATATTGGGCTCATCATTGCTTGGGTGCAGATCAAGCGCAACATTATAATTTTTGTTGTAAATTAAATGTTCGCTGTTAGATTTTACTTTACCGAACAGGTTTGAATATTCTTCAAAAATAACGCCAGCCTTGCCGGCATAGGTAGTGATGTCGCTATACGCATGATTATCAAAAATCAGTACACTGCCACTTTTTTCAGCAACGTCGGTGCTAAAATGTCTTAAGCCATTAAAGACTTGGTCGCTGTTCAACTCTGGATTTTTAGCAGAAATTTGTATTTCTGCTGCAGGGGAAAGCGCTAAAATATCGACAAGGCCGGTGCCAAATCCTGAAGACGCCGTGTTGGCAAGGCTATTGGTTGGTCCTTGTACCGTGAACGAGTGCTCAGGCCACTCTTCTTCAATACCACGACATGTAGTAACGCCAATAAATTTCGTCTGCGAGCCATCTATTTCTTCATAGCTGGTATAGCTTGCGGAACTGCCTGCTTGCGTTAATTCATTAATTTGAGAGTGTGAAACTATGATGTCGTTAGTTTGACATTCACAACTTGTATCATCGATTAAACCACTATGGCTAGCATAAAACTTGGCCGCAACTGTGCTACTCGCTTGATAATAACTAATCGCCTCGATACCTTCATCTTCACTTTCATGCTTGGCTTTTGCTACTAGGGTATAGTTGATTTTTTTACGCTCGGTAGTAAATTCAATCTTGCCTTCTGTATTGGCTTGGTGAGTACTCAATACTTGCCAATTGGCATCTTGCAATATTAACTCAACGTCACGGTATGGCGTTTCCACACCACAATGATTGCCAAGTACGGCCTGCAAAGAAAAATTGTAACTCACCGGAGGCTTATTAGTGTCATCATCACTGCTACTACTGCCGCTACCACAGGCAGACAGTAAAAACAGACTTGTTAGAGAAATCAGGGGAATAAATTTAGACATAACTAATCCATAGTTTATATTTTTATTGAATGCAGGCGAATATCCGAGCCTGCTTAGCGCAGGTGTTACTATACCTTTTCAAGAGAAGAGAAAAAACCCAAATTAAGATATTAATTGTAACCAAAAAGAAGCACGCCATATTTTAATCCCTGACGAGCACATAGCCCTGTCAGGGAAAATAATGGTTAGCTTTATTCGTTAATAACTTGCGGTAATTTCGTAGGAAGTGAATTTTCGCATATTGATAACGCCAGTATCAAAGTACAAGTACTGACCTTTAATACCCATTAGCGTGCCGCCAACGGTGGCTGTTTTATCGAAGTTAAAAGAGCTTATTTTCGTTGGGTATTCTAATACTGGAAAATCAATTTCCACCACTTCTTCATCCAATCTCTGCACCGCATCTTCACCGAACTTTAATTTAATCTCGGCCAGACGCTGTTCTATTTGTGGGATTAATTCAGCCGCTTTTGCTTTTAAATCAATAGACTCTGCTTTGCCTTTTAGCATATTTCGCCAATTGGTCTTATCGGAGATAAACTCGGCTAATGCTATTTCAACTAGACCTGACTGTAAGCGAGTACTTACTTTGAATATTGGTAACGCCTGATTAGCTCCTTGATCTATCCAGCGTGTTGGCAGTTGCGTATGGCGGGTAATACCAACTTTAATGGCAGTGGTGTTGGCCAAATACACGAAATGCGGCACGAAACAATTCGCTTCTCCCCACTCGGGTTCACGACATGTGCCTTGGGCAAAGTGACAAGTTTCTGGTTTCATAATGCACATGTCACATTTGGCAAGCTTCATCATGCAGGGATAACAAAACCCTTGTGAGTAACTCTTTTTGGTTTTTTTCCCACACTCCATACAATTAATTTTGCCGCTGTGGGTCAGGGTAAGCTGTTTGCCAATTAACGGGTTTAACGCCAATGAGTGCTCTGATAGCGGTAATTGATATTCCACCTGCCCATCGATTAGTTGCGATGTCATTTTCCGGATATGACCGGTAAGGGTATTTGTGCTCATAATTGCTCTGTTTCTTTGTTTATAATTAGCTTATTAATAGTTAACTTTACCGCGACCGCTTTTCAGTTGACCGCGCTTGTTTTTACTATCCATACGTCTTCGCTGTGATGCTTTCGTTGGCTTTGTCGCTCGCCTTTTTTTTTGTACTATGGTCACTGGCGTGAGTAGTTCGATTAAGCGTTCAATTGCTGCTGCTCTATTTTTCTCTTGGGTGCGAAACGATTGTGCCTTGATAATGATCACCCCATCTTTGTTGATGCGGCTATCATTAAGGCTTAAAATTTTTTCTTTATATTCATCGCTAATGGTTGAGGCTTTTACGTCAAAGCGTAAATGAATGGCAGAAGACACTTTATTGACATTCTGGCCGCCGGCACCTTGGGCTCTGATGGCATTTAATTCGAGTTCTTGCTCGTTAATTACCAGCCGATTTGATATAACTATCATAGTTTAATGATCCTTTTTACCATGCAAAAGCGCTGTGGGTGATTTGATGAAAACAACAGTTAAACATTGGTATCAGCCCATAATAACGATAATGAGAACATTAATAAATGGCAAAACCCTGGTTTGTTTATATTTTACATTGTAGCGACAACAGTTTGTACACTGGCATTACTACCGATGTTGAAAGGCGATTATTGGAACATAACCAGGGAGGGGTGAAATCGGCTAAATATACTCGCAACCGCTTACCGGTTAAAATGGTGCATCAAGAGCAATGTCAATGTCGATCTTCAGCCACAAAAAGAGAAATGGCAATTAAGAAGCTGAAGAAAAAGCAAAAGTTGCAGCTAATTGCGGCTAAAGCAGCTTAATTACTGAAAATAAGGTTATTTGCGGCTAATCACATGTCTTCGTGGTCTGCTTAGTAGATTAAACTTCGATTTACATCGCATTCGCTGCTAAACTACGCCCCGCAAACACGCATCAGGTAAGGGAAATATTAAACAATGTTTATTGAGCAGTATTATAGCGAAGAAAATCAAAGGGTTAGTTTTACTCGTCAACAAGCGAGCGACTTTGCCAAAGAAATCGCTGATGATTTTAATCCTATTCACAACGTTGATGCCAAGCGTTTTTGCGTACCTGGTGATTTACTATTTTCGATTATTTTGGCCAAATCTGGTCTCAACTCGAAAATGACCTTCAATTTTTCCGGCATGGTAACAGATACCGTCGCTTTAGCGTTTCCTACCGAAGTAGCTGAAAGCGCCCAGGTACTTGACGAAAATGGCAAAGAGTACATGAACTACGCCGTATCGGGTGAACACAGTAAATGTACCACCTTAATCGACTCTTTGATCCGCTCCTATGTTGAATTCTCCGGTCATACCTTCCCGCAAATTCTTGGCCATTTGATGGAAAAGAATAATGTAATGATCAATCCTGCACGGCCAATGATCATGTACCAGAGCATGGAAATTGATCTCGACACCCTGGATTTAACGGAAGTTTCATTGCAATTGAATGAACAGGAAACGATATTAACCGTTGATGGCAAACGTGGTCAGGCGAAACTGAAATTTGATCTGTTAAGTAACGGCAAAGTCGTTGGTCATGGCATTAAATATATGGTGTTAAGCGCTTTACGTGAATATTGCAGTGAGAAAATGAGCGAGGTAAACACCCGCTTTTACGCCATAAAAGATGAATACTACGCCAATAAAAACTAGCCGGAATATCCGCTAATCGGCAATTTTTTAAACGAAAAAGGCCCGCTCTATAGCGGGCCTTTTTTCGTTTAGTGGCAATATCAATTTGATTAAGAGATATTAGATTCTGTTAAGCACGTTTTAATTTTCGCACTACGCCATCCATTTTATTAGCCGCCTTACTTGAATAGCGTTGATATTTTCTGAGCCATTTTTTTGCCATCGGATATTCAAAACTTAGCATTGCCAAGCCTACAGGAATAAACAAAATCGCCGGGCCGGGTAATACCAAAAAGATAATCCCAATCAATAAAATAATTCCGCCCAGTACACTGATAGCTTTGGTTTTTAACTGTTGCATAATTTTCGCTTCTTTAATCTAATCAAATTCAGGTAGATGATTCATTTACATTGTTAATTTACATTGTTTAATGAAAATAAAAGCAAAGCTCATGCCAGTAAAATAAATTACAGTTAAAACAAACTGTTATCTATTTCATTGAGATTTCAATCTCAGCCATATTAGTGTTTTTTACTACTTTGTCGTTGCTTTAACCGCTTCAATTCTGCCTTGGTCAGCATATTTTTACTGCATAGCCACCATAACTTGCGGGCGTGTTTTTCTTTTTTCTTAAGTTTTTCCCCTTGTTCGACGGTATAACCTGCACGCAACTGACTTTGTACTTTTTTAAGTTGAATAAGGTAATACTGACAATTAGGTTTAGCTGCCGCTGAGCAAGATAGGCAAATGATGCTGGCGAGTATGATGATCCTGAACATAAAACACTCCTTGTTTATTGGTCCATGGCTAAGTCAGCCTACATTTTAGTGTAGGTGCGATAAATAAATTTGCTAAATAACTGCAGGAAACACCAAATATTGACTAAAATAAAGATCTGCTCATTCAGAAAAAGGATTTTCTATGAACACAAAGCCTAACTTTAGATTCATTATTTGCTTGCTCAGTTTCATTAGCTGCCAATTTATTACCCAAGCCAAGACGATGCCATTTGTACCCGATACAACATTGCCAAAGTTGCAGCATGGTAAAGTTTATCGTGCGGGAATAAATATTGGCGATTATTACGTCAGCGAAAAACTCGATGGTGTTCGCGGTTATTGGGATGGCAAACAATTGTTATCCAGGACCGGCAATAAATTTTCTGCGCCAAATTGGTTTACTGAGCAATTTCCGCCAACGGCACTCGATGGTGAACTCTGGATTGCGAGAGGAATGTTTGCTGAAACCTTAAGTGTTGTCTCTCGCCTTAATGCACACCAGGGTTGGCAAGATGTACGCTATATGATTTTTGATATGCCTGCTTATCAAGGCCCGTTTGCCGAGCGGGTAACTATGATGCAGCAGCTTATTGCCGGTAATGATTCACCATATTTGAAGATGATCCAACAAATCAAATTAAGCTCAACTGAGAAGCTTGAAAATTTACTGACTAAAGTCATTAACCGTGGTGGCGAAGGGCTGATGTTACATAAACAAAGCGCCTATTACCATACTGGCAGAACGGATAATTTATTAAAATTAAAGGCCTTTCAAGACAGTGAAGCTCAAGTGATTGGGCATACCCAGGGAAAAGGTAAATATGCAGGACTTTTGGGTGCACTTATCGTGCAAACCCCGAAAGGTACAGTGTTTAAAATTGGTAGCGGTTTTAGCGACCAACAAAGACGAAATCCACCAGCCATTGGTACTATCATTACCTATAAGTATTGGGGCTTTACTCGTGGCGGAAAACCTCGATTTGCTGCTTTTATGCGAATACGGAAATCTTTATAAGACCTAGGCAATATTATATACTCCTTGAGAATTAATTGAGTCGTTGAGAGTTTATGGAATTGCAATTGTGGTTATCTTTAGCGCTGGTTTGTATGTTAGGCGCTTTGTCACCTGGTCCGTCTTTGGCACTAGTGGTGCGCAATACCATGTTAGGTGGTCAATATTCAGGTCTCGGTACGGCAATCAGTCATGGTTTGGCGGTTGCACTTTATGCCGCCATTGTACTTACGGGGATTGGCTTGGTGCTCATCCAATCGCCATTAATCTTTCAAGCTATTCAATATGGCGGCGCCGCGTTTTTATTGTATTTGGCCTATAAGGCGCTCAGCAGTAAAGACAGTAAGTTAGATTTAGCCAATACCAACGGTGAAACGAAAGAGCCAATGAATGCTTGGCGCGATGGCTTTTTAATTGCTTTTTTAAACCCGAAACTGGCGATATTTTTCTTAGCCTTGTTTAGCCTTGTTTAGTCAGTTTGTCGATGCGAACGCCAGTTTTGCGCAAAAGTTGATCATGGTGCTGACCGTAGGTGGTATTGATACTATTTGGTATTGTTTGGTCGCCTTTGGTTTATCTCGAGGGCCGGTGCTGGAACGATTGAAAGCCAAAAGCCGCATGATTGATAAAGTTACGGGTATCGTGCTTATTCTTTTGGCAGTACGCGTGGTGGTTTAGCCAGACCTTAACTTTATGTTGTTTAAGGCTTATTGGTGATATTGAAAAATCAGTACCTTTAAGCCTTTGCCTGCCATCGCTTCTTTAAACACGGATGGCGGTTGCAAGCGTTCCACTAATTCACATTGTGGACATTCTTTGGCAACCATTTCAATGAGAAAGTTTTCGTCTAAATCTGGCGAATTCAAACATAACATCACCAATCCTTTATCATTCATCAGTTGCGGCAAACGACGAATAATTTTCGGGTAGTCGCGTTTAATATCGACACTGCCTTTTTGAAATGATGGTGGATCAGAAATCAATAAATCATAAGGGCCATGTTTTTTTAAGCGACTGTAAGATTTAAAGATATCGACACCTTCAAATTTTACCTTAGTTAAATCGTGCTGATTCAGCCGGTGATTGTCCCGGCCCTTGGCTAAGGGAGACTTGCTGATATCAACGTTTACCACCTTGTTCGCATCACCGGCAATCGCGGCCACTGAAAATGCACAGGTATAGGCAAACAGGTTTAATACATTTTTATGCTGGCTATGTTCTTGCACCCATTTACGGCCATTTTTCATATCGAGAAAAATGCCGTTATTTTGCGCGTGAGCAAGCTGTAACTGATATTTTAAACCGTGTTCAATGGCAACTAAATCGGTGACTTCATCGCCAGCGAGTAGTTGATATGGCGCCTTAGCTCGGCATCTAAACTGCACCTTCACTGTTTTACAACCGTCAATATTATCGAGCAGCTGCTCGGCATAAGCTGCTAGCCATGACTCACTTTCTTCTTTGTAAATAGTGATTAATGCAACCGGTGGTATCCAGTCGACACTTACGTGTTCAAAACCAGGGTAAGCATGGCCACGGCCATGAAATAGTCTTTGGCATTCAGTTACTGAAATATCGCTAAAATTAATATGGTTGATCATATTGTTGTAATCAATAGGTGTAATAGGGCGGAGTGTAGACTAATACGGTTTTGGTTTAAAGGGGCCTTATCATTTCTCGGAATTTATAAATTTTGTTAGCTCAAATTACAACTGAAAAGTTTGAACTTCGACTCTCACCTAATCGTACAATAGATTAGGCCAGTCTGGCCACCCCCCTGTGTCAGACTAGTTGTCGCCTCTAATTCTTAGTTAGAGGTAATTAAAATGAGTCGAGATTTACTCAATCATTTAAAAAACAAGCAGTAGAAAAAGCATTAAATAGACAAAATAATACTATCTTAAAAGAAGTTGCAGATTCATTAGGGATAGGTTTATCATCTTTAGCCCGTTGGATACAGCAAGCAAAGAATCAAGAACTTGAAACAATTTCACCTAACGAAGTAAGTAGCATGAAAAAAGAGAAACGCCCTCAGGATTGGACTTTAGAAGAACGCCTTAACATGATCATAAGCTGTGGTGCACTCGATGATGAGGCACTAAGCGAGCTTTGTCGTGAACAGGGTATTTACCCTCACCATGTAGCGCAGTGGAAGCTTGATTTTGCTAACGGAAGTCAGTCAGATAACAAGCCCGTTTCTCGTAATGAAGTTAAAACCTTGAAGCATGAAAACAAAGCGTTAAAGAAAGAATTAAATCGTAAAGATAAAGCGTTAGCAGAAACCGCTGCCTTGTTAGTTCTCCAAAAAAAAGTCACCGAGATCTGGGGAAGCGACGAGGACAGCTCACTATGAGCAACGAACGAGCGGACATTGTCAGGTTAGTCACCGAAGCCTGTGATTCGGGAGCCACACAAGAAAGCGCCTGTCATATCATTGGTATCAGTAGCAAA
>MAAC01013511.1_pt1 | contig 32831 bp, 25 predicted proteins | sample 1115981 | NCBI WGS metagenome assembly MAAC01 (sample SAMN04961126, study PRJNA320927) | seawater metagenome | isolation source: sample BD02T64 sea water enriched with oil for 64 days | place: USA:Gulf of Mexico | collected 2013-07-27 | reverse complement strand
CCGATCACCAGGGTATGTTTATCCAGCGCGTGCTCAAAGAAGTAGAAAATACCCTCTTCTTCCATTAACCGGCAAATAAAGTCCCAATCCGTCTCTTGGTGTTGTACGCAGTAGGTTCGTGATGGATAACTAGCGCTTAACGCGAGACGCACATCCGCGCCTCGTATTCCGGCAGCCCCTAATACGCTGCTGATAATACCGGGTACGGATTGGTCTTGAAAAATCTGACTTCCGCTACGGCTTAGTAAATACCAGGGCTTGGGGGCAATAGTGAGTTGGAACTGGGTAAAGCGACGACCTTGGTTAACTTGGGCGGCATCGATAATTTCACCGTGTAATAGCCGGTGTGTACTGGGGTCAACAAGGGTTAACAATCCAGACTTCGACAAGAAGCTATCCGGTGTCATGGTACCATTGGCACAGCCAACATCTAAGGAGAACGAAAATAGCCCTGATATAGACTCATTCCCTGAAAAACTGAGTACGCGAACCTCTTCATCACTGCCAATTAGCTCGAACACTAAACGGGTGATGTTGGCTGGGGTATTCATGGGTGATATTCCTTGTCGTCTAATTAGGTATCTCGCTACTTACTAAAAGACGGGGGGAACGTAAGGAAATGAAGGGTTATGAGGTTGTATTTAAGGTATTTTTCCAACGCTTAACGGCTTAACTGAGGGGTTTTTGAGTAATATCGTCATCTGTCGTATTGCCAGCTCGTTCAATTTGGTGATACGCAGAGCTTGAGGTAACCCTTCAACGATATAATGTGCATTCATAGATTCAAGGTTTGCCAGGCATACTAACTGATGAACATTTGCATGATCACGCATATTGCCCTTTTGATCTTGATTCGCTTCTCTCCACTGTTTTGCGGTGATGCCAAATAAGGCCACATTGAGCAGGTCAGCTTCGTTTGCATACACACTGCTAATTTGTTGAGGGCGGAGCGTGTCGGGAATAAGGTTCTCCTTGATCGCATCCGTGTGAATCGCGTAATTCACTTTTACGAGGTTACGTCGAATATCCCACCCAAGCTGCTGATACTCTTGATCTTTTAGTCGTTGAAATTCTTTAATCAGGTAGAGTTTAAACTCTACGGAAATCCAGCTTGCGAATTCAAAGGCGATTTCTTTCTGAGCAAAGGTTCCACCGTAACGGCCTTGTTTGGAGATTAGGCCGATGGCAGCGGTTTGAGATATCCATTGTTTCGGGGTAAGGGTGAAGCTGTTTAACCCTGCTTGTTTTTTAAACCCGTCGAATTCGACGGGTTTAAAACTGGGGTTATTGAGCTGCTCCCAGATACCCAAGAATTCAATGGTATTTCGATTTCTTAACCAATTCCGTATCAAATCATCAGTTCTTTCGCTATTTTTGTAACGGGCAATATCGGTAATATTGATATACTCAATACCATCCTTGGTAATGGTAGCCACGTTCTGATCTAACACTTGTAGTTTTGATTCCATTACCCGTCCTTGTTATTAAATGATGTTGAACTAACCATGAATATACATCGTTGCATCACCGGCTCTACTTGGCCTCGACCTTTATTGCATAGCAGCTTCTATGTACTGCCGCTTACGAATATCGTCCATTATGTTATTCATCCATTGCAGCCTAACATACTTCAGGAACCTGCCAGCGCTTGCCTTTAATACTAACTATGATGCGGCCAACCTAGGTTTCAATTGTGGCGAATCTTCCACAATTACCCCCTAATCCTTACTTAGAAAAAGCTAAGATGCAGAAAGCCTTGGCTGTACAATGGTTGGCAATAGAACAGAGCATCGCCCAACGAGGGCAGCAACTCAAGACTTACGAGCATTCCACTCTATAAACTCAACTCAACGAACGACCAGCTAGCCTCCCTCGCTGGGTTACTCACAATAACGCAACTGATGGGCTCCTTGCGATTGTCTAAACACATAGATAGCCGCCGTCCTTTACCATTAGGTAACCGAGGCTTTAAACCATCCGAGTTCGTACAAAAGGACTCGGCGGCCAATAATCAACCAACAACATGGCCCTTGTTTTTAAGCTGCCTATTCGGCAGTGAACTGAACGCCCCTATCTTTATCACTACTTAGATTTTTCTAAGCTGCCTGTACGGCAGTGAACAACAAATGATGGCTACCGCACCCCCAATAAATTTTCTAAGCTGCCTGTACGGCAGTGAACTTTGTTGCAAGCCTTTCTACTTTAAGCCTAAATTTCTAAGCTGCCTATACGGCAGTGAACGTTCACTCGCCTCTATGTCTATGATTTCTGTATTTCTAAGCTGCCTATACGGCAGTGAACTGGTTATTTTATGTTAGTTCTAATATTCGGGTTTTCTAAGCTGCCTATACGGCAGTGAACGCTCTCATCTGATTCAATCGACTTCTCACAATTTTCTAAGCTGCCTATACGGCAGTGAACAAATGCTAGCTTTAATCGCTTTGTACCAATTATTTCTAAGCTGCCTATACGGCAGTGAACAGTTAATGTTTTCATGTTGCCTGCCTCTAATTTTTCTAAGCTGCCTATACGGCAGTGAACAGTACAGCAAGCTTCAAAATGTAATCGTAGCATTTCTAAGCTGCCTATACGGCAGTGAACTATTGATGTTATTTGTAATGCTTTCGGGTTGTTTTCTAAACTGCCTATACGGCAGTGAACGTAACGATGTTAAATATAGAAATGTGGTGAATTTTCTAAGCTGCCTATACGGCAGTGAACTTAATGGAATTAATGGGTTATGCGGCTGAGTGTTTCTAAGCTGCCTATACGGCAGTGAACTCGGACAACACCTCCAGCGCAACCGCCGTGTTTTTCTAAGCTGCCTATACGGCAGTGAACCTAAACCGTCTGCCGACAGCACCCATTGCATGTTTCTAAGCTGCCTATACGGCAGTGAACGATGAAGGAATACTTCTGGAATATCTTTGTGTTTTCTAAGCTGCCTATACGGCAGTGAACGAGGTTGATGATCTGTATGACGGTCTCAGCATTTTCTAAGCTGCCTATACGGCAGTGAACGACTAATCTATTTGATTTTCCCATACAGGAATTTTCTAAGCTGCCTATACGGCAGTGAACAACAAGATATTGACCGAGGCAAGATCAACTATTTTCTAAGCTGCCTATACGGCAGTGAACCGCTAACCGCATATCTTGCACACACCATTCAATTTCTAAGCTGCCTATACGGCAGTGAACTGTCTCTAATTTTTCCTGGCGGTGGCACGAGCTTTCTAAGCTGCCTATACGGCAGTGAACCTAGATTGTTTGGTGTTGTGCTCGTTCCTGCTTTTCTAAGCTGCCTATACGGCAGTGAACGTACAGGGGTAAATGGAACAGAAATCCCTATTTTTCTAAGCTGCCTATACGGCAGTGAACACGCATGGTCAGGAGCTACTGCATATGGCACATTTCTAAGCTGCCTATACGGCAGTGAACTAATGGGGCTAATCCATTACAATTTCCTGAAGTTTCTAAGCTGCCTATACGGCAGTGAACTCATAAGGCCAGCCTCTACAGGATGCTTAGTATTTCTAAGCTGCCTATACGGCAGTGAACGCGTGTCGGGGACTGACCATGCGTGGGTGAAATTTCTAAGCTGCCTATACGGCAGTGAACTTGATAACACGACGACCTCCACCCTTGAAGCATTTCTAAGCTGCCTATACGGCAGTGAACATGCGCTCTTCTTACCCGCTGGCTTGCTTACTTTTCTAAGCTGCCTATACGGCAGTGAACTTAGTGTTTTTTTCATGTGCATCCTTGTTGTGTTTCTAAGCTGCCTATACGGCAGTGAACTGCTGTCAGGATTAACGGGAAGCCTCAGTGCTTTTCTAAGCTGCCTATACGGCAGTGAACTGCCCCAGTGAGTGGGCGCAGCCCTAGCGAGTTTTCTAAGCTGCCTATACGGCAGTGAACAATCAAGTGGTAAGTCAGTATCCCATTACACTTTTCTAAGCTGCCTATACGGCAGTGAACGAGTAGCGACGTCTCGTCGCGGCGAGCACGGCTTTCTAAGCTGCCTATACGGCAGTGAACTTGCTACAAATGGTTTACCAGGATCGGGGGGTTTTCTAAGCTGCCTATACGGCAGTGAACATTTCTCGGATTCTTTTATCTCTTACAATAACTTTCTAAGCTGCCTATACGGCAGTGAACTCTTTATTTCTTGCACAATTCTTTTTGCTGTTTTTCTAAGCTGCCTATACGGCAGTGAACAGACATTTGCCTACCTCCTTATGATATGTGTTTTTCTAAGCTGCCTATACGGCAGTGAACATTCATAAACCGAAGAGACGGGGAATTATGGCTTTCTAAGCTGCCTATACGGCAGTGAACCTTTACAAGCGATGCTATGACTGCATCTATTTTTTCTAAGCTGCCTATACGGCAGTGAACAGGTGTCAATAATTAATGCCTGCAACAAGTACTTTCTAAGCTGCCTATACGGCAGTGAACTTGCCGTCGAGTCGGTAGAGGATTCCGAAGTTTTTCTAAGCTGCCTATACGGCAGTGAACGCTTATACGGTAGAACATGTTTTAGAAGTCATTTTCTAAGCTGCCTATACGGCAGTGAACCTCACCATGGCCATGTACTTGGACCACGAACCTTTCTAAGCTGCCTATACGGCAGTGAACGTTTAAGCTCAAGCATGTTGTTATGTTGAGTATTTCTAAGCTGCCTATACGGCAGTGAACGAAAGCGCTAGTAGCCAAATATTTCCTCGGCTTTTCTAAGCTGCCTATACGGCAGTGAACCCTCTATCTTTGATGACCAGCTATCCAAGCCATTTCTAAGCTGCCTATACGGCAGTGAACGATCTGTTTTATTAGGATTTTCACCCTTGCGTTTTCTAAGCTGCCTATACGGCAGTGAACATCATAACCAGCGCTGAATCTTGACCCGTCAATTTCTAAGCTGCCTATACGGCAGTGAACAACTAGCAGTATGTTTGGCCCTATCTTTCGCTTTTCTAAGCTGCCTATACGGCAGTGAACGATCATTAAGCAGGACTACCATAACGAAACTATTTCTAAGCTGCCTATACGGCAGTGAACCTTTAATAATGAATTTTCCAATTTCGCTTAGTTTTCTAAGCTGCCTATACGGCAGTGAACAATGACCCTATCAAGTTGCTCTCGGTCTGCTTTTTCTAAGCTGCCTATACGGCAGTGAACATTTAGAACGACTGGATTTTAATGTGGGAGATTTTCTAAGCTGCCTATACGGCAGTGAACGATATAGAGGATATTTGTTAACGATTCGATCATTTCTAAGCTGCCTATACGGCAGTGAACGCTGCCACCTACGACGATTACTGGAATGGAAATTTCTAAGCTGCCTATACGGCAGTGAACTAAGTCATCACGTCGCCGTTATCTAACTGGACTTTCTAAGCTGCCTATACGGCAGTGAACGGCGATTGAATGCCAGGATCTAATTGGTGAATTTTCTAAGCTGCCTATACGGCAGTGAACTTTGCGATGCATATCCCGATAACATGGGGTTTTTTCTAAGCTGCCTATACGGCAGTGAACTCATGCCTTGCCGTTTTCTGGATTAAGGAGCATTTCTAAGCTGCCTATACGGCAGTGAACAGTACGTGCCAAACGGAGCTACGTATCTAAATTTTCTAAGCTGCCTATACGGCAGTGAACGCTCTGCCAGTTGAGCTACAAGTGCGTTGTTTTTTCTAAGCTGCCTATACGGCAGTGAACGGCTGGGAGCCACCAGGAGGGATTAACCTGAATTTCTAAGCTGCCTATACGGCAGTGAACTTGCATAGAAATTCATTTGCTACGCGTAATATTTTCTAAGCTGCCTATACGGCAGTGAACGAGCTATGAAGATGAACAAGCTCAAAGCAGAGTTTCTAAGCTGCCTATACGGCAGTGAACTTTGTGCGGCTAGCGTTTGTACTATTGGAAAATTTCTAAGCTGCCTATACGGCAGTGAACAGTTAATGTTTTCATGTTGCCTGCCTCTAATTTTTCTAAGCTGCCTATACGGCAGTGAACTCAGGCCCAACCAATGCAGCCAGCAACGGTCATTTCTAAGCTGCCTATACGGCAGTGAACAGATTTGGGGTGATGTTGATACAGATTCTGATTTTCTAAGCTGCCTATACGGCAGTGAACGGTGAAGCGGCAGGAATTGCGGCAAGCATTCATTTCTAAGCTGCCTATACGGCAGTGAACTTTCATGACTTTACCGTTGCGGCATTGTTTAATTTCTAAGCTGCCTATACGGCAGTGAACTAGTCACATATTGCACACCATGTGAATAGCAATTTCTAAGCTGCCTATACGGCAGTGAACCAGCATCCATAAACCCGGCAAGCTCTTCATCGTTTCTAAGCTGCCTATACGGCAGTGAACCGAAGTTTAACGCACTTAAAACCAGCTACAACAAAAACTTAGCTCGTTTTAAGTGATGTCACCAACCAAACTTTGATTAATTGTAATCTATTGATTTTACTGAATTAATTGAAAACACAAAAAACATTGGTTTTTTATTGGGGTAAATCGATTAATCCACCCAGCCTTCCAGTTTTACCCCTAAACCCGTTGAATTCCATGAATTTAGGGGCTTGAACTGCTGATTTAAACACATCGAATTCGATGTGTTTAAATCCACGGCACAGTAGCTCGACGCTCAGCATTAGCAAAAGAAAATCCGTAACAATTAAACTCCCCCACTACCGCCTCGGCCACTATTTCCTGCTGAATAAACAACCGGAATTTCTTCTTTTCTGATAGGCTTTCCATATTAATAAAGGGAAGTTTACTTTCTTCATCTTTAAATCCAACATAATGTGCCATAGCCTCCTCTAACGTTTCACTTTTACGTTTAGCTCTTCTTCGTGCAAGGCGCTCTATATTGGTATCAAACTGCTTGCGTTTAAAACAAACAAACTTATCTACTGACGGCGGCACTTCTTTTATAGTCGTACAGTGAGTGTAATCGCTTAAACGGTTTAGCCACTGAGGCGCATTAAGTTTATTAAATTGCTCTTGCGTTTCCGCAAACAAACGCAGCTTAGTACCTAATGGAAAAAACTTGCTCCCATACTCAGGGAATGAAACAGCAATGGTAGAGTTCCCATTGGCTGTTTTATTCTCTGCCAAAGCAATGTGTATTTGTTGATAAACCTTTTGCCAGAGGAAGCCTAAATTGGCTTCAGCATCTGGTAGCAGGGTTATATCGAGGTAATATTTCATACAACCCCCTCTATTTATCACTTTCGCCAAAAACACCACCACGAACTAATATCGCCATAACGTAATGCTCATCTTCAATACGATCTAATTTTTCACCTCGCGCCCAAGCATCAAAAAATGTGTAAAAATCTTGTTTATCTTTTGGTGTACGATAAGCTTTACCCAAATTAGTAACTGCGCCATAAGGCTCAATAGCAATTGGCCCTGCACTGGCAGCCTCATCATCAAATTCAGGATACCAGGTGTCAATAGTACGCAATGCATTACCTATTTTTTGTGAGTGCATCGCAGCAATGTTATTAACATCATAAAGAATTTTGCTTTTCTCCCCTTTGCCTTTATCCAGAATCAGCTCTTCACTGGGGTAAACTTCCTGTGCTTTTCCCACCTGAACGAAACAACTAATCTCCAACATCAAAAAACCATCTTCACTCGCGAGGGTATTAGCTATATAAGTAGATAATTCGTTAATTTCTGCATCCTTAACATCAAAGTTACGAGTACTAAATTTCGTTGCGTCGAAAGTCCAAAGTTCATTTATGGTTCTATTTTTTGCTTTTACATTCACTTCAATACTTTCAGCACCTACGCGATTACGCCATAGAAAACGTGCGTTAGCGATATTCATAGCATACCGTCTCGCCAATTCTGTAAAGCCACGACTTTCAATATATGCATTCGCTGCGACACTATAACTTTGTTTAAAAAGTGCATTATTACAAGCCGATGGTTGAGTAATCCCGCCCAATACCTTTACAGTAAATTGTAAATTCAATGTATCTTGATCAGGTGCTAATGAACACGCATCAACCCTTTGTAAATTTGCTTTTTCCACTTCCGCATTAAGCTTTGCAGGGTCACCTTTAATCGCTGCTTTCAAACGATTCGATATGGTGCCTCGAACAGATTTCTCTTGTAATGTTAATGGAGTTATTTCCGAACGATCATTCCATTTTGTTCCATACATATAGCCATCACTTGGTACCATTTTTTTTTCGAATGCCAATACTGATGCAATATTTTCTTTTTTAGCCATGATAAAATCCTTTATCTATGTTGTCATTTCTACCGTTAAATGATAATTAAATAAATGTGAAATTTATAATTAAAATTCATCTTCAATTAAATCTGGTTGCTCATCACTTTGTAAGTTATTTTTAAACATACGTTGTGAATTTTGTTGGCATAGGTATAAATCGCCTTCAACGTGGTAATGCCACAACATATCATCAATAAGATTTATTCTATGGGGCATTTTAAATTCTCCCAGCGTGACGATACTTTCAGCAAAGCGGTGAGGGACATTTTCATCACGTTGATTTTTAGCTTCGCCTACACAACCAACACCTTGAAATCCTGTGGCCACAGGTACAATCCAACCTGCAGGCTTATTACTTCTGCTTTTACGTTGGCTACTCCAAGCGACATTACCTTCGTCATCCGTATTACAACTATGATGAATAGCCAAATAATCAATCAAAGCATCTAGGGCATCTTGGCCTTCCCCCATTGCATCAAGCATTAAATCTCGACGCTCTACTAGAACATATCCAGGCATAAGCGCTCGCCTTAATTTCTTCAAATCTTGCTCATCCCCCTCTTTACTCATAAGGCAATAAGGTGATTGAAAAGCCTTAATATCACCGCCTGCTATTTTCATGCTCGCCAAAAGTAAGTGTTTAATTTCATCGATCATCTGGTCTTGATCATCAACGTCCATCTGGCAATATTCAACGACTAAACTCACATCAAGATGGCAGCGGGCTTCTTCGATAAATGCAGATCTCGAACCAGTTTTATCTAGCGGATTTCCTGTTCCAATAATTGAATGAACAAAATCATTATGGCCTTTATAAGTTTGCAGATCCATATCGTGGCTAACAACTCCAGTTGCCAATAGCTTAACAGGGATGTTTTTAGCATTAAGTTTACGTTGCAACGCATGAGTTGCACCTAGCCATGCTGTCATCGCAGGAAAACCAATTGTATAAGGGCTAGACAGTGCATTGGCATTATGGATTTTTATATGTGGAATAATCAGCAATTTTTTTATTTCACCTATCATCGGAATGCCTCCCTATTTTTAACCACTATCTTCTGCATATGCTTATATTCTGCATCCCCTAACTTAGTCTGTTTTTTACCCAAGATATTTTCATAACCATGGAATAAAAAAGCCATCACTCCCTTTAAGATGGTATCTAGCCAGTCATCATCTAACATACGTTGTTTTTCATGTTGATCACATAGCCATATTTTTTGTGCTTTTGGTAGGTAGTTAGTTTCATCTCTGTATTGCTCTAAAGCAACGTTTCGGATCTGCCACATTTTTTCAATCACATAATCAATCACACTTTGATAAAATTCATCTCGATTTGATCGAATATGCATATTATTATCATCACACTGATATAACATATGAAGTTTTTTAAACTGAATTTTACAATGATAGTATCGAATTGACTGGCTAAAAAAATCAGTACTCGGAAAATTAATGTCGCGTTTTTTAAGTTGTGGCGGAACACTCATGAACATATGCGCTTTACCACCATTTTTATTATTCAATACGCTAATGTTTTGCGGTTTTGTACCGCCATAACCAATAGTTGTTAAATCATAAAGTTCTTTGTATCCGCAATGATCTTGGTTAGTTTTCTTTTTTCCTCGTGCTATTTTTATTTCTTCACCAAAGCGAATTCCATCAATGCGTTTTCGTTGCTCAAATAATATACCGGACGCTGTCAATACTGATAGTTGATGGTAACCATCTTCATTATTTAATGGGAAATAAACCTGTTTAATTTTTGAGCTGGTGACATTTCCACTGCCTGCTAAGGTCATCGCTAAAAATCCATCTTTTAGTGCTTGATAATTCAGATCCCCCTCATTTTTAGCCAGTGAAAAAACGTTCACAGCCAGGTCACTATCTTGTTCAAGATGCCGAATCAAAGCTTGACCATCCGCCATTACCAACATCAAAAATTTATATACATCCAATGCAGCTGCATTCCCCAAAGCATCTGCGCCAACATTAACGTTGCCGCTTCTTAAAAAACCGTCATTTTTCGAGGCACAGTTCGCAATAACAGAGGTCGTATAACCATTTTTATTTTTTCGTGAACTAGGGTGACTAAAAGTACAGGGATGAGTCGATATAGAAATTTGCCCTGCTCTTTTTGCTGCATTCGGCAGCCATTGTTTCAGAGAAAAAACCTCATCACATTCAATTTCTTTCTCTTTGCATTCTACATCCGTCATAGATGGCTTAATATTTTTCTTCAGCCACGCAATTTTTCTATCTTCAAAAAAAGTAACTATTGCCTCATCCATCGCTATTCTCTTTTAGTAGAAAATATGGAAACAAATGCTTTCTAATTAACTTCCACATTAATTTCATTATATTTTTTTTGGCCAACTAATCATTTAGTGACTGCCCATCAGAAACGCTCTCTTCTTTTATTACACGGGTAACAGTTACTGTCTCTGTTCGTACATTCATTTGATTCATAATAATTAAGCTCACTTTACGAATGATTTTCACATCATAACCTTAACCCCTCCAAACAATCAACCATGTAACTATGCAGTAATAATATTGAAATACAATTTGTTTTTAACTACTATGACTACCTGCCGCATAGGCAGCTTAGAAGATGTAGCTATGCAATATTCACTGCCGCACAGGCAGCTTAAAATGCCAGAGGACACACCATTCTCTGGTATTCTTTTCCCTTTAAAGCACAACCAAACCCAACTGATCACTATAAACATATTGTTTACTTTCATTATGGGAAAAGCTCAATTCCCCATAACGCAAAGAAATAATTCTTTGACTTAAGTCCCGCTCACTCGCCATTTTCTCACAGCTACTATCAAAATCACGAAACAACCAAAGTCGACTAGCTGCCTGTTCACTCAACTCTATCCGTTGGATATTTAATATTTTCTCTCTATCAATGGTATAACCCTGTTCATTTTTTTCACAAAATTTACTCTCTTGTTTATATTCATCGAATACTAAAAACACTTTCAGTGAAGGCTCACTCTTCCTAAAAGGTGTTAACTTCTGTGGCAAGGCTGTCAAAAACCATGATTCATTCAAATACCCCTGTAAGGTACTTGGGCCTACCTGCCGCCCTGGGTCTTTACTTCTATAATTTGACAAACAACGCCATGTAGCGGCATGTTCTAATTCTACGAGGCTTTCTGCCTTTGTTAGGTATCTTATATAATTAGCCGTTAAGTGACCCGGTTTCTGGATACGGGCCACAGCATCTAAACGCTGCTTAACCCCTTCTACATCAATCAAGTCATTCATATCATGACTTCTTAAAGGAAGAAGCTCTTCAAACCCGGGGCGATTGAATACTTTTGCATCCTCCTGGTGATAATCTCGAACACCCTTCCAGTTATATTGAAGTACGCTGATATTAGGACGCTCAACCTCACCCTCTCTATGGCGCTTAACCCGCCCTGCCAATTGGACAATAGAGCGGTAAGATGACGGCTCGATCACCGCCCAATCAAAGTCATGGTCTCGCCCCACCTCTTCAACAGGCGTTGCAACCAATATAAAAATCACATTCTTTACATCAGGGTTATTTTGATTAGTGTTATCAAGGTGTCGTCTAATAACATGATTGCTCAAAGATTTAGGTGATTCACCCCTTTCTTCTTTTCGTTTTAATACCCGGTCTAAATGCCTTTCTTGTAAAGAACGCATGAGAAGAACCTGCTGACTGTGATAGGCCATGACCCTCACCTGAGTATCTTCGGGCCAATCATGTTCTAGAAAAAACCGAGTTAATCCTATGCAGGGAGAAATGTTGGCGACTCGCACTACGCCAAAAGAAACATTCAACTGCGTTTTTTCGTCCTTAAAACAGTGAAAAGAGTGCTTACCTAAAGCGGCTGCTGTAATAATATTAAAATAGGCTTTCTGCTTGCTTTCAATTATTTCTTGCTGCTGATGGCCCTGTCCATCATGGTCATCAATAATGGACCGGCATGTTGCAATATCAACTTTTCTTTTGGCTGGCTGTTGCCTTAATTTAGTCACCCGCTTATCTATAAATTTTTCGTGTGATTGGCGGTAACACCTGATTGATTCTGGCGTAGCCAATGCATCATTGCTGCTAACATGTGTATTGAATTCATCAATCCAAGCACAACCAATGATATGGCTAACCTCGCGTGTTTTACAATAAATCTGCCAACCGTCACGGTACGCTTTAAAATACCCTTCTGCCATATCAGGCGGTATAGTTGCTGATGAGATCATCACTTTTCGCCCTAACATCCCGACCAAGTGAATTAATCGTCCAATGGCAATTAAATCATCCCCTGTAAAGTCATCTATTTCATCAATCACCAAATCTGACGACATCAAGCGCAGCGTTGGCAAAATATAGCGCCCACCACGTTTTGTTTCGGTAGCTGCCATCAAGTGATCTATTGTGCAAGAAAGCACTGGTGCATAGAGAAACTGTCTATCTCTCTCACATGTTAATACTGTCGTTAAATTTTTCTCCGGTATATCACAGTCGAAATCCACCTCTTCATCCAACAGTGACGCTTGCGATTCCGACCCTAAATCTTCATGGCTTTTGTCATCATCAGTCAATTTAGCTTCTTGATGCAATTCCACGACTGCTCTTGAACCAATCAATACAGCAAGTTCGCTATTATCTAGCCCAATACGCTCTCTATATTCATCGCCTGTTTGCAACGTTAATGTTCGCAAACCTAAAGCCAAAACATAACGCAAGCTACTTTCATCATGCGATAAGGCGCGCATTACTTTCGCATTAGCAAAGGTTTTACCACAGCCAGTACTTGCCATATTGACTGCAAAAAAACCATACAAAGGTTTATTCTCTTGAAATGATTCTTTTTTCCATGCTGTTATCTTATCGACAGCCTTATCTTGCCATTGATAACCCTTAGGGCTACGTTTTTTCAAACTATCGATATTTTCAGCAAAGGGAGGCTCTTGTTCAAAAGCGGGCAATAAATGGACCGCATTCAACGCACTCTTTGACACCCCAACCAAGTGTTCATCTAACTTCTGCTTTAAGCCCCTAGTTTCTCTGTCAGTATTGGCGTATAAACCAATCGTATCCTGCCATTTTTTATCGACATCTTGTGAAGAATAAAAATGATCGCCTAACATCAAACAAAGCCGAGCATGACTTAAGATCAGTCGATAAGAACCATCATTGATACTTTTTTGTGCAGCCTCTTGGCTACCCAATAATTTAGTAGCCCACCGCTTCACTTGATGTAACCAAGGCTTTGAATTACTAATCAATCCATTCGGAAAATTAAAACAAGCATTCAGTCTTTTTTGATATCCCTTTTCATCGTAATAATTTTCATAACCCCACTCTTTAGTTATTCGATTAAGCGTATCATCTAATGAATCATCTTTTTGTCCCATATATTGTTTAGGGTTATCACATAACGGTAAACGGTGATGAGAAACAATTAGCCAGGCGACTAACTTTGCAATGGGCGGTAGATTTTTTAGTGGCTTAATCACCTGATGTTTAACTGATTGCATTAATATGCGCTCTTGAATATCTCCATTGCCTAGTTTAATGAGCCATTCATCATCAGTCGTAGCATCTGTTGTTTGAATAAATGCATTCAACAGTAATAACGATATCCATTCATGCCGAATAGGATCACCTTTAAATACAGTCTTTTTATTCGGTTTTAACTTTTCTTGAAATAACTCTGTTGCCTTACCCCAATCGTGAAATAATGCAGCCACTGCCGTTAGTGATTTTATTAAAGGTAAATAATGCCAATCATTTTCATATTTTGAATTTAGCAAATCACGTTTCGTACTATTAACCGGCACACCCCCCTCTGCATTAAACTTCCCCTTATTCCCCACCACCCAAACCAGCTCACTCCTCGAACGGCTCCTAATCCAAAAACAGCTTACCGCCGTATTCTTACTGGCAGTTTTCCTCAGCAGTTTTTTCACCGCCAACAACCCCTCCTGGGTAATCACCGTTTGCCAGGTATTATCTCCAATACGGTTAGCAAAAGCATCAAGCACACGGCGTGTCCTGCTTAACGCCTTTTTCTCACACTGAGACACAAACGTCACCATCATGGTGCTTCACCCTCCTCTGTTAAGCCTTTGGTAGGGTGATGCCCTAATGCGATCGTTTTAACCTGGTCAAACATAAAATCCAACGCTTTATGCTGGGTAAATGCCTGCAAACACTGCTGTCGAAACTCCTGCTCTGTGGCTTTTTCTTTGGCGCAAATAAACGCCCAAGGTAGGACCAATGTGTCTTTTATCAAATCCGCCACATCAAATACCAAAGCTCCTCGACGCGTTTTTCCGTGCATAACCGCAAAACCGTGAGGAATACCCAGCACCCATAAGGTGGTGGCGGCAAGGCCGTAGGCCAAATAATTACCATGATTCAGAAATGTATTGGCAGTATCAACGTTGTCACGCTCTCGGACAAAATCACCGTACTGAGTACGATTCACGGCAATTTTGTAGAGCTGTTTAGTAAACAGTGCTTCGGCTTGCATCAATTCACCCACGTTGCTTGCACGTTCAATTTTAGCACTAGCACTCTTTAGCCCGCTTACGATATCCTCATCACCAGAACAAAATCCTTCTACATTTAGATCTTTATCTTTTGACCACACCGTTTTCATAAATTGAATACGGGCATGTTGAAATTGTTTCGCCGCCTGTAGGCGCTTTTCATCGTCAAACCAAAAAATCATCCAGCCTTGAACATACTCTGTTGGTCGATATTCACTCTGAGGGGTCATCCATTCAACTTCATTACCCATCAACAAGGGCGTACCTCCGCCACCGCAAAATCCAACTAACACACCCGCAGATGCCAGCATACGCATCGCGGCTTGCGTCACAGATGTGCCCGTACCTAATAAAACAACGGTGGTATTGGCAATGGGTATATTCCAATATTGATTTTCATCCTTCGCCTCTGTGAGGTATAACACTCGCCCATCTTTTTGCATCAATCGGCATTTTTCCAAATAAAAAATATTGGCGCGCTTTGAATGCAATATGGCTTTTAAATCCGTTAACTGTTCCATGCTCTTTCCTTGCTATTCATACATTTAATAATATCAAATGTGCTTACCCCTGCAGTTAACCCTATTTCCAACCGCTCCCTCAATACTGTAAATTTTCACATGTATAAAATTTACACACATCACCACTCTCGATAAGGTTTTAGCGCCTCCCAACAATCACTATCCACCACAATTTGTTGGCCTTCCGGTTTGTGGCTATACGCGTCCACACGTAATCGTTGCAACAAATACATTACCAACGCGCCACGACACGGAACTTCCAGCTGCCCATCGTTCATCATATAATCAAGCTCGATACAACGCTGCTTGATATCACTCAACCGAGGGTCCGGCGTTAACACCACCGTTACCCAGTGATTCCAATCAACATCACCCTCTTCTGTATGCCCCGCACCTTCTTCAAACACGGGGTTAGCACTGAACCGTGACAACACAAAATCCCGGTACTGTTGGTTTTTTTCACAATACGCACGAACGTGCCAGCGATTTCCGTCATTCACCAATGTATGAGGGCTAATAATTCTCGCCTCCATATCGCCGCTTGAAAGTGAGTAATACTCAATATCCAGCCGTAATTTCTGGCGGCAGGCTTGAATAATCTGGCGAACCAAGCGTGGATTGATGTTCCTTATCGGGGGGTCTAATAATTCGAGATGTGTTGCATGTTTACCCACACCCGACTTTCCACTAACAACACCTTCACCAAAAAAACTGAGGTATTCTCCTAACGTGCCTTCGGTATAGTGGGGAGCAAAACATTCTGTTGGTGTATGGCGTTTGGTAGAGGTGTTGTAGTGAAATGTATTATTCGGTACCTCTGCCTGGTATTGAGTGATGATTTTTTGTGCTGTCGCTCTGGATATAGAAAAATAATGCTGCAACATACCTGCCGACAGCTCCCCTTCCCATTGCATAACAACTTCTATGTACTGCCGCTTACGAATATCGTCCATTACGTTGCTCATTCAACATTTATCGTAGATCCATCCATTGCAGCCTAACATACTTCGGACACTCACCAACGCTGACCTTTAACACGAACTATATGAGGCCGACTAGATTCTAATTATGGCGAATCTGCCATAATTAGAATCAACATTGCACTCCCCCAACCCTCTCCTATACTTCTAAACCCAGCACAACTTACCTCCCCCAGCACAATACCCATACAGAAATCAACACTATTTCACCCTCAATTTTGCAATATTAGTGCAAAATAAAAGGTATACGCTGTAGACTCTCGGAAATATACATCGTAGACTGAAACTCATCGTTCACTTGGAAAGCGACCTGGAACTCCTTTGATGTTCCCCTCGCTTCGTAACGAATGCGCCATTACCGGCAAGCCCTAGAGAGGAGAATACTCATGTATATTGGCCACACTATTCCACAACGCCCTATTTCATTTGACCAATTTGATCCAGATTATCTTGCTAATTACGTTCGCGAAAACATCCTTCCAACGCTTGAAGGTCGCCGTAAGCAGATTTGCCAAAACTTTGTTGATCACGCTACGCATGAGTGCAAGGGTGATTTATCAGGCCTTTTGGACACATGCTCTAAAAAGAGCCAGGACTATCGTCGCTGGGGCTCAGGTGATGACGGCTTAATGGATGGCATCCAGCCACAGTCTTATGACGAGCTTGAAGTATTTTACGGCAACCTAATGGCTTTCACTCTATTTGTTATCCACCTAGAGTTAGAAAAATTTGTTGTTGGCGAAGACACACTTTGTATTGAAGGTAACGTTCACCAAATGTATCCAGCAGCGATGCTTCCTGTAGCTTTTGGTCTTGACGTTGATGATGCAGATGATGATGAAGCGGTTTATATGCTGACCATTCGTATGGCATTGTTCTTTATCTTTGATGAAGACGGCATGGGTATTGGTGAGCAGTCTTACACTAATGGCGACCCTACCATTGAAAGCTTTGTGAAAGTTCCAAAAGATAAAGTACCTCAGCGTTTTTGGGACAACTTGAAAAAATTCGGTGGTGATGACGAGTAATCGTTAATTCTTGCACATCGCACCAAGCTGTCGATAACCGATATTCGTTCACGTTATCGGCAGTCATTCAAACAAACAAAGCCGGAGATTTATTATGGCGCAATCACTTAAACTTCCCCCAACTCCCAAAGACAGTAAAGTCCGTCAAGCCATGGGGCTTGGTATTGGTATTTGGGATTATATGGAAAAAAACAACCGTGAGCTTGGCGACACATTTACCTTAACATTACCTCGTCAGGGACCCATGGTTTGGACCAGCGATCAAAAAATGATTGCCGACATTCTGCGTCTAAAACCAGAACAGATTGATGCATCCCTAGTACAGCTTCCAATGGACCTGGGTGAAAACAATACTGTTTTCTTGAACGAAAAAGCTCATCAAGATTCTCGTAAAATTGTTATCCCTCAATTTAACACCAATAAATTAAAAGGCCGTGCGACCACGATGCACGAAATTGTTACCGAGCACATCAACTCGTGGACAATTGGCCAAGAACTTAACATCCCGCGTTTAATTGGTGACATCACCTTAGACGTGATCTGCTACACCATTTTTGATTTACGCCATGGTGAACGCAAGGATAAATACAAAGAACTTATGCTTCATTGGATGCTTGAAGCCACCAGTGATACAAACTTTACGCTAGCGCAAATGGTTGGCGCAAAAGATTGGCGTCGCTGGTTAAACAAAAAATATCTGAAACGTACCGCCGAAGATAAAATGGGTAACGGCAAAAAAGGCATTTTACCGTGGAAACGTGCCGTTGACCTAAAAGTTCAACTCGCCAAGATGATTCGTGAAGATATCCGAGCAGCTCGTGCCAACGTGAATGAAGATGCTATCGACATGCTGTCAATTCTATCGCGTGCAACCAACGAAGATGGTAGCTTGCTTGATGAAGAGCGCGTTATTTCCGAATGTGTTGGTTTAATGATTGGTGGTCACGAGACCAGTGCAGCGACAGGCGCATGGTTTGGCATTTGGATGCAACAACGCCCCGATGTAAATAAGAAAATTTGCGATGAAGTCATTGAGTCTATGAACAAGGAAGGCAAATACGATGCTATCATCAATTCTGAATTGCCTTACGTCACTGCCTGCCTAAATGAATCTCAACGTCTAACACCTTCTGCAATTGGTTTTATCCGTTGGTTGCGCAATGACACACAGATTGGCGATTGGCTGATACCGGCTGGAACAGCTGTTCTGCCCAATATCTATCTGACACACCGACGTGAAGATATTTACGGCCCAGATGTATTGGACTTTAAACCTGAACGCTGGATGGACGGGGCCAAAAAACCTAAACCAACAGAGTTTTTACCCTTTGGCGGTGGTCGACGTGCCTGTGTTGGCATGAACCAAGCACGCCAACAACTACGCATTATTTTTGGCGAATTAGCACGCCGCGTTGAGTTTACCTCTGAGTTTGATGGCACAACAACCATGCCTCGCTCTCGTATGATTGGCGGACAAACCGAGCCCGAGAAAGGTGCATTTGTTAAGGTTAAAACTATACGTCCAGAAAATTATGGGTTTACTGAACAAGCAGCAGCAAAAGAAGCTGTTTCTGCCTAATCATTACCCCTACTAGACTTTTACACCTTCTTATCCAGAAGGTGCAATCACAAAAAAACCGACTTCAAAAGAGTCGGTTTTTTTGTGATTGATTAATGTAAGACACCGATACGACAATACCAATGAAATGACATGGCACGTTAACGCTAATAAAAAGTGGGCATTAAAAAAGCCCTGTAGCGTAGCTACAAGGCTTTTTTATAAACAATCGCTATCTAAACAACCGATTAACTCGTCGCTAGATCTTAGTAATCCTGCGTAGCAATTTGCACTTCCATACCATCCATCTCATCAGATACCGTGACCTGACAAGACAGGCGAGAGCTCTCTTTGTAGTAATCTGTACTGGTCACTAACTGATGCTCATCTTCGCCCGGCTTACCGGTTAATGGCGCCCATTTGCTTTCGATATAAACATGGCACGATGCGCATGAACATACTCCGCCGCATACAGCTTCAATATCGTCATATCCATTATCACGCAATTCCTCCATCAAGGTATTACCTGATGTTGCATCCAGACTACTAACTTCACCCGCTAGATTCGTTACTTGAATTTTTGGCATATCACTCTCTCTGGTTTTTTGAAACAAATAATAGGGTAGCTGACACTACGCAAAATTGTTAAATAGTATGTTATTTACTAGATTTTTTTTATTGAGTGCTCGTTTTTTGGTATAAACAATAACTCGGTCACCCGGTACAAGCCGCAGCACGCAATACAATGTGTTACTTATATCATTACATTACGTATGCTTTTAACTTGACTCGCATAGTATACACCGTATAGTAGAAGCATTGGTAAATCAAGCGCAATAGACGATACATCATCTATAAAAATTAAGTATTATAGGCGCATCCATTTAGAGAACTTATTCAGCAGTAGAGGGAAACCATGTCTGACGTAACACCATCTCAAGAAAATTCCGTTTGTTTAATTATTGGCGCAAGCCATGCTGGTGCACAACTAGCCACCAGTGTCCGCAAAGAAGGTTGGACCGGTCAGATTATCGTGCTTGGGGATGAAGAGGTTATGCCTTATCATCGCCCTCCGCTTTCTAAAGCATTACTTGTTGGCGATAAAGCTGCTGACGAAATCGATATTATGAAAACCAAGGTTTATGAAAAAGCCGACGTTACCTTCAAGCTTGGCGTGCGTGTTGAAGCCATCGACCGTACCAACAAGTCTGTCACCCTCACTAACGGTGACACGATGGCTTATGACAAGCTAGCGATCTGTACCGGTGCCCGTGTGCGCTATTTAGACATCCCTGGAGGAAAGCTTAAAGGGGTTCACTATATTCGTACCCTAGCCGATGCTCTGGCGCTGAAAGCCGAAGCAAAAGAGGGCAACAAAGCCGTTATCGTTGGTGGTGGCTATATTGGCTTAGAAACCGCCGCATCACTTCGTAAATTAGGTATGGAAGTTACCGTATTAGAAATGATGGGCCGTGTACTGGAACGGGTTACCGCACCAGAGATGTCTGAGTTCTATGCCAAGCTACACACTAGCCACGGCGTAAACATCATCACTGAAGCACAAGCGTTAGAATTACAGGGTAGCGATCGTGTTGAGAAGGTTATCTGCAACAATGACCTCACCCTTGATGCGGATATGGTCATTATTGGTATTGGTGTTATCCCTAACACCGAACTTGCTGAACAAGCAGGCTTAACCGTTGGTAACGGCATTGAAGTGAACGAATTCGCTCAAACCAGTGACCCAGATATTGTGGCGGCGGGAGATGTAACCTTCCACCCTAATAGCATATTGGGATTCAGCTTACGTCTAGAATCTGTTCCTAATGCAATGGAACAGGCCAAAACAGCAGCAGCCTCCATCTGCGGCAATGAAAAAGCGTATAGCGCACTACCGTGGTTCTGGTCTGATCAATATGATGTAAAACTGCAAATCGCCGGTTTTAACATGGGTTATGACAATGTCATCTTACGTGGCAACCCAGATGACAACCAGTTTGTAGGTTGGTACATGAAAGGTGACACTATTCTTGCGGCTGATTGCGTCAATAGCCCAAAAGTATTTATGGCCGCGAAGAAGCTTGTTGCACAAAAGGTTAGCGCTACCGCTGAGCAGCTAGCCGATGTGGACTTTGACCTAAAGTCATTGCTTAGTTAATAAAACAAGCTAGTCTGATTAGCATCATGAGAGGGATCTATTTAACGCGTCCTCTCATGATGCTGCTTACTTACACTGAATTAACCCTGGTGTACTCTTTACCGCTATTTACTCCCCACCCCTTATCACCCCCCTCCTAGAACACAGTGTTTCATCAATACAGCCATTAGTTTTGCACCAATATTGCAATAATGATGCAAAATTATTATGATGGACCCTGCCTGTTAACTAGAACAGTCAAAATAATCAAAAATCCGTAGATCTTGTCGCTAATGTCGTTAAATGCTCAGCAATCTATGGAAACAAGCCATCACTTAGAGGGAACACCCATGTCGGACAACGTATCAGTGGCCATTAAAGAGAAGGTTGCCCACCTGCTCAATCGCCGGGTTGGCCCTTACAATAGCTGGAACCCTGTCAACCGCACCCAGGTATGGCAGTGGTGTACAGCTATGGGGGATAACAACCCGTTATACCTTGATGATGAATACCGTCAGGATACGGAGTTCGATGATGTCACCGCTCCCCCTACAATGATGCAAATGTGGAGTATGAGGGATGCGCAAGGCAACTACGCTCCTGGCTCTACCGATAAAAACCCCTATGAGCTATTGAGCGTATTAGAAGACAACGGTTACGCGGGTATCATGGCAGTAAGTTACGACCAGACATTCCACCGATATTTGCAAGAAGGTGAGCGAGTGCATCACTACACCACGCTTGTAAATATGACTGACCTAAAAACCACCGGTATGGGTAAAGGTTTCTTTGTAACGGAACTGGCAGAGTTTCTTACAGAGGATGAAGAGAAGTTTGCTGAAGCCATTATTACCTACTTCCAATACGAAACACCCAAGAAACAACCGGGCGCAAAAAAACCAGGTTCTGATATTCAAAAAATCACTCGTGTTCACCCCGTTGAAAATTACGACAATGCACATTTTTGGCAAGGTCTACGTGACGGAGAATTACTGATTCAGAAATGTGATTCTTGCGCCACGCTTCGCCATCCACCACAACCGATGTGTAGCGAATGCCAGTCTCTAAACTGGAGCACCATTGCAGCATCGGGCAAAGGCAGCATTTATACCTATACCGTGATGCACTACCCAGAAATCCCGCCCTTTGATTACCCCAATGCTATTGCATTGATTGAGTTGGAAGAAGGTGTACGTATCGCCACTCAACTTACCAACATCAAACCCGACGACATAAAGATAGGTATGGATGTGGAAATGGTATTAACCGAAGTGCAAGACGATATGACTCTGCCATTATTTGGTCCTGTCGTTGATAAAGACGCAATTGCCGCGAAGAAAAAGCAGGAGCAACAATAATGAGCGCTAACAAAACCACCAATACAACCGCCGACGTAAGCACCAATAACATTACCGCTTCTGACGTGAACGTTGGCGATACGCTACCAGAATTTTCTCTGCCGATTACCGCGCGTTTAGTCGTATCCGCCGCGATTGCAACGCAAGACTTTCAAGACGTTCACCACGATAAAGCCGCTGCGCAAGCCAAAGGCACTCCGGATATATTTATGAACATCTTATCTACCAATGGTTTTGTTGGTCGATACTTAACGGATTGGGCTGGCCCTGGTAGTCGCATCAAAAACATTAAATTTAATTTGGGTGCACCAAATTACCCTGGGGACACCATGGTCGTTACCGGCGAAATAGTAGAATTAAATGAAGAAGGCGAGAACACTGTCGCCAAGATTGAATTTCGAGGTAAAAATGGCATGGGGAATCACGTTAGTGGCTCTGCCCTACTTCAGCTGGCAAATAAAGAGGGAGCTACGTCATGAGTATTTCTCGTAAAACCGCCATCGTAGGTATTGGGGCGACTGAATTTTCAAAAGACTCTGGTCGAACAGAAATGCAACTGGCCTGCGAAGCCGTCAAAGCCGCACTGGATGACGCTGGCCTAAAAGGCAGTGACATTGATGGCATGGCCACGTTCAGCATGGATAACAGTTGGGAAAATGAAGTGTTACGCCAAGTGGGCGGAAAAGAATTAAAATTCTTCTCCCGCACAGAGTTTGGAGGTGGCGCGGCATGTGGGCCTTTTGTTCACGCAGCAACCGCGATTAGCTCAGGCTTATGTGAAACCGTTGTTATTTACCGCGCGCTAAATGAACGCTCTGGTTTACGTTTTGGTAGTGGTCAGTTGTTTAATAACAACCCTATGGACCCGAACATTATTAACTTCAGTCATTATTTCCCCTACGGGTTTATGACACCTGCTGCCTGGATTGCATTCAGCGCACGCCGCTATATGCATGAGTTTGGCGCCACCAGTGAAGACTTTGGTCGTGTTGCGGTTTCTATGCGAGACTTCGCCGCAACCAATCCTAAAGCATTTTTCTACCAGCGCCCCATTACGCTGGAAGAACACCAAGCCTCTCGAATGATTGCTGATCCATTGCGATTATACGATTGCTGCCAAGAAAGTGATGGCGCCGTTGCGTTTGTTGTGACCTCTGCAGAACGCGCAAAAGACCTTGCGAACACACCAGCGTTAATTGCCAGTGCCCGACAAAGTATCGTCAAGGACTCTCGCATGATGACCCCATTTTATGGAGAGTCTATTTCAGGCATTCCAGAATTTGATGCCTGTGCCGGAGAAATTTACAGCATGGCCGGTTTGTCGCCTGACGATATCGATATGGCGTGTTTATATGATCATTTCTCTCCTTGGGTATTACCACAGCTAGAAGCCTTTGGTTTCTGTGATCGTGGTGAAGCAAAAGACTTTGTCAAAGATGGTCACATTAGTCGAGGTGGTAAGTTGCCCGTAAATACCCATGGCGGACAATTAGGTGAAGCCTATATTCATGGTATGAACGGAATTGCAGAAGCCGTGAGACAGATTCGTGGCACATCCGTCAACCAAGCAGGGGATGTAAACCGTGTACTGATTACCGCTGGCGCAGGTGTACCTACCGGTGCCGCCATATTAGAAAAGGCATAGACCATTCCTATTGGGAGCGAGTAGCATGAGCAATGATCAAAACGAACCTAATACCGATACTGATATCGATACGTCAATAATTCCAGAAGGTTTTAATGAAAGCGGTTACGCCCCCTTCTCCAAACATATCGGGCCTTTTGTTTATAAAAAAGAAACTGATAACGAAGGTAATGTGCAAGGCTCTGTGGGTGTCGTAATGACCGAAACACATATCGGCGGCAATAACCGCGGGCACGGCGGGTTAATGCTAACGATATTGGATGAAGCCATGGGAATGACTGCTGCATTACAAAAAGGTGGGCAACCGGTGGTAACACTTTCCATGCACAGCAATTTTATCGCAGGTACCACTCCGGGACAGTTTTTACGGGCGACCGGTACGATAACCCAAACCACAGCCACTGTTGCCTTTGTTGAAGGCAAGGCATGGTGTGGCGATACGTTGGTCGGCAGCGCAAGTGGCGTGTGGAAATACCTAAGAAAACGTGATTAAATTTGTGGTTTAGCCACTGCTTTGGGGGCAACTCTAAAAATAGATTTTAGAGTTGCTCTTTAGTCACAACATTTAGACTCTCTCAATTCAATATACAATCCTATATAAAAAGAATCCGTCTCATGCATGATTTTACCAATAAAACTGTTATCGTCACTGGCGGCACAAAAGGTGTCGGTTATGGTGTTGCCGAAGCTTTTCTAAACGCAGGCGCAAATGTATTTATCTGTGGGCGAAACACGCCTGAACAACTACCTTCTGGCGCAGGAAAACAAGCCGTATTTATGGCGGCAGATGTACGCAAGGCAGAAGAGTCTCAAGCACTCATTGATGCCGCTATTGAAGCCACTGGGCGTTTGGATATTTTAGTCAATAATGCTGGTGGCAGCCCCCCCGTTGCAGCCGCAGATGCACCACCTAAATTAACCGAAGCTATTATTAAATTAAACTTAATCGGCCCGATGATTTTTGCACAACAGGCCTATCACGCCATGTGCAAAACAGCGAACGGTGGCAGTATTATTAATATCGCCAGTGTGTCCGGCGAACGTGCATCACCGGGTACCGCTGCGTATGGTGCTGCCAAAGCAGGCCTCATCAATGTTAGCCGCTCTTTTGCCCAAGAATGGGGCGTGGATAATGTCCGAGTGAATGCCATTATTGCAGGGCTAATTAAAACCGAAGCTGCATCTGAACATTATGGGGGTGAAGCGGGTATTAAGTTAATTGAAGATTCATTACCCATGAGACGCATGGCGTCACCTGAAGATATTGCCAATGCGTGTTTATTTCTAGCAGCTGATAGTTCAGGGTATGTGAGCGGAGCAGCATTGGAAGTATATGGTGCGGGTGAGCCACCAAGCTTTTTGAAGATGGCTGAAGAGGCATATAAGTTAGGGCAATAACCCTGGCACAGAGAGACCTTATCGTTTTAAAGCAACAACACTGACAATAAAAAAGCCCAACGAAATATACATTTCGTTGGGCTTTTTTATTGTGTCACCCTCAGTCGTTCAACGACTGACTAAAACTCTTCCCTGTAACTTAACTCAAATAGATACGCATCCACACTTGCCGTTATATCTTGACCAGGGAAAGGGTTATAAATTACTTTTTGTGGGTTGTTACTATTACCCAACTCACTAGTACCACCAGGCATCTCAACTTCAGAATGTAAATATGCCACACCTATATCTAACACCCCTCCTGACTCCAATTTAATACCAACACCAGTGCCATAAAATCTAGCATCAGAAATAGGCAACAGCGGACTTCGAGATTCTTTAGGGATTGATGACGGACGGTCCTCGATACCAAAACGAAGGTCAATACGATCGGAAATCGCAATTTCAATCCCTATCGCCAAATTCCACGTATCTTCTAACCCTAGCGGAAACGTCAAATTGGTTGGTGTTGTTCCTTCGTTATCCGGCACCACTGAAGCGAGTGCCAACAGGTCAATTGGATTTGAAAATTCTACCGGTATCGCAGCCCATTCAGACCATGCGGTAAATTTATAATCTACATTTAGCTTAAAGCTGGGGGTTATTTGCAAACTTACACCAAAGGAAACATGTTCAGGGTAAGTCATATCAAGAAATGCTGTTCCTTCAGAAACTTTCTCTCCTGTAATTCCAATAATACCTATAGCAGCTTGGCTTGCCAGTTGCGCGACCGACAGCGTTTCTCCCTCTGCTGCAACAGGGTTAGCCAACGGACCTATAAAATCAACCCAGCCTTGTTCATTAACCCATTGGTAATCGCCTTCCATGTCCATTCCGACTGGAGATTGATATACAACACCAAATGCAACCCATGGTGTTGGCTCCCATAAGAACCCAATGTTAAAACCAAAGGTCAATTCTTTTTCAACTTCAAAGGTTAATGTACCGATGACATCATAAGGGTTTAACACGCCACAAAAATCGTTAAAAAGCGCATCACCACTTCCACAACCTGTAAGATCCTGTACTCCTGCCAACGCTAGTATACCGGCATGAGGCGAACGAAAAGGTAACTCAAGACCCACACCAACATAGTTAAAATTGATAGAAGCTCCAACAGAAAACTCATCAGTAACTTGTATTGCTATCGAGGGAGAAAAGTATGTCAACATCATAAATGACATACGCTGGCCAATAAATCGACCCGGGTCATCATCAGCCCGATAAAAACCCATTGCCATAGGCGTGTAAACATTAGTACCAAAAGTAATGTTACTTTCCGGTGCTGAATAAGATGCCCCACCTAAGGGAAACAATAATACTGGCAAATCCGTTAAACCAAAAAAGGGCATCATCATAGAAGCACCTTCAGTCTGGCTCGTTGAGTTTTTAGACTCATCAAAAAGGAAACCCTCTGGCAACACAAGGCCCTGATCAATAATGCCTTTATCAACAAGATCCAACAATTGATAACGATCACTGTTGTAATCGCCCATTTCCATTTCAATTGCGAACGACCCGGTAATAACCTTAACCTGCCGCTGTCGGCCCTTAAGCTTCGCCAATCCAGCAGGGTTAAAGTGAATAGAATCGATCCCCGGGGGATCAGCCGTCACTGCATGGCCTAAACTTATCGCTTTTGCATTACCTATCCCTAGGTTATCAGTAAGCACCGCATGACTGGTAGACGGAAGTATCGCCAACCATACTACTAGGCAGGCTGCTACTAAAAAAGTCATACGCTGTGTGTGTTGACGCTGTTGCGTGAACATTACCCTCTCCTTCGTTGGCGTTAACACGTAAGAGTACTGTACGGTCACAGTGTGACCGTATGGTTGGCATCAATGACAAGGTAAAATTTTGGTCGGTACATTGCTATATGATCATGCGAGATAGCTATGTGAGATAGCCATGCAAATCATTATGCGAAAAGTAGCGAACGCATTTTATTGTTTTTATTTTAGCCGTTCTTTCGTGCTTTTGCTTATTTTTTGATCGATGCTATTTTTAGCATAATGGTACTAACTTGTACACATGCATACAGCTTACCGATAAATTGATCAGGCAAAAAGGGTAATTTGAGAACTTTTTGCAAATCTATTGCATAATTCATCAAGAAGTCGTTGTACAAGCGTACAAATTACAACACTTTTACTCTATAAATCAATAGATTAGTGACTTAACAATTTGTCACAAACTGGTTACAAAAAAATGACTGCACATTCACAAATAACCCTAAAGTAGTAGACATTTATTCTGGCAGCACAAAAAACTGGCTAAAACCCCCGGGTACTTTTTAGTCAAGTAACCCTTCTATCTACCCTTACTCTATTCTATGAAGCCAACATTCGATGAGCCAATCCCGTCATTGTTTAATTGTTCCCAAATATTGGCATAATGCACGCCACTTAATGAAAGGCCTCTACCATGACAATTGAACAAACCCTTATCGCTCGTTGTGATTCAAAATGTGAACTCTGCGCCTCCAATAGCGCTTTATCCGTTTATGAAATCCCTCCTGTAACCGAAGTGACAGCAGAACACTGTGTAATGCTATGTGCGACGTGCAAAACGCAAATTGAGGGAAGCGCGCCTAACGATGCAAACCATTGGCGCTGCCTAAATGACAGCATGTGGACACCAGAGCCCGCTGTTCAGGTGATGGCTTGGCGACAACTCAAGCAACTTTCCTCTGCTGAAGCCTGGGCGCAAGACCTATTAGATATGCTGTATTTAGAGGATGATGTTCGTGAGTGGGCAGAATCTGGTGAAGCGGAAAACAATGACGAAGATGACACACCCTGTGTTGATAGCAATGGCGCTACGCTAGTAACAGGCGATACGGTAACGCTCATTAAGGACTTAGTGGTAAAGGGTGCCAACTTCACCGCAAAGCGGGGCACCACCGTAAAGAACATCTCTCTTACATCAAACCCAGAACATATTGAAGGTCGCGTTAACGGAACGCGTATCGTGCTATTAACCTGCTTTTTGAAGAAAGCGAACTAATTTATTCGTAACCATTCAGCGGATAATTAAATATCCGTTGAATGGAGATCCGCCGAACAGTTATCTCTATCATTCGACGCGCCTTTTGCAAATACTTTGCTCTTAATCCACTGACAAACAAGCAACGCTATCTTTGCCTGTTAACTTTTTATACACCGCAGAAAAAACATCACATTGAGTATCACCCTTAGATTTCCCTAAGGTGCTTTTCCCAGCTATTTGTTTGTGCTTTGAAAACTCCTCTATTAAAACGAGGGCAAGATCAGCTACTGTTATCGGCATAAAGTTATCTAAGCGTTTGTCATCAATTACATCTACATTCTTCACAGCTATATCCTTTGATGCTACACCTGCAACATCAGCCGTCCCAAACAACGCTTCTCTTGCTGAGTCCCTAGCGGTCTCAAACGATGCAACTTGACTCGTAAGGGCAACGTAGGAATGAAAGGGACTGTCTGACTGCTCAATCTCAGCTATCGTTGGTAATTCATCACTATTATTCGCAATGAATGCTCGATTATCTTCAATCCGCTGCCCTAATGAAGGGTGATTGATAAAACGCCAATCACTGCTTTTTTCATCCATTTCAAACATTGTTAACATACGTGAAAACGACTGGTTTAACGCTAGCGGATCATACCCACTCGCAAATAAGTTCAACATACTACCCTCATCAGCCTGACATTCTGCATAACGCATAAATGCCGTTTGCTGAAACTGCAGCCAAGGATCCGCTTTCCAAAGTACCTCTGCTGTTGGCAATCCGCCAAGACCTCCGCCCAAACCATCCGGTATAGGAGGCAGTGACGCTGCATCGGGGTACGTTGTCAGATAATATTCAGGGTTTATCACAATAAATTCATCATTTTCATTTTGATCCGTTTCATCATACCCCTGATTACACGAACTATTTAACGCCTGCCCTTCAGGGTCACGCAGTGATACGTAGTAAGCGCTTTCTGGATCTTGACTGTAAGTGTATGGAATATGTGGAACAGCCTTATCCCCGTAGATTTCATCTATCTCAACATTGTCTTCTACGATTAAATCGTTTTTCCACTTAGGGTTAACCAAACCTGGAATTGCCAGACAAAAATCGACCACGGTTTTTAACGCAGTGCCTACTTCATACTCTTCATCAAGGCCACCTTGTTGTATGCGTAACGCTAACATTCGCTCTAAGTATTGTGCAATTTCCATCGTGTCGATGGTTGCCATATGTGATAACTCATGCGCTATCACACCCGCCAATGCAGCCTCATCATCAGCCATCGCATAAACGCCACTAAAAGCGGCCAAAAAGCCCCCCCCAGTGGTAAAGGCATTCGGTACAGGGTGATCAAATACTTGGGCGTGAACTTTCCACGGAAAATTGCTGTAGCGGGTTTTGATTAATTCATCAACAATCTGTTGAATCATCTGATGACGCTGATCTGAACTATCAATAACCGACAGCCCCAGCATTGATGTGTTTATAGCGTAGGTACATTCACCATATACCCTCGCCATTTCAGCCGTACTGTCTGGGTCAGGTCGCGGTGCACAACCAGTAACGACCAAAGCCATAGAAATAAGTACTAAAAAATGACGCAACATTAGCGTTATTTTTTTTATTACACAAAAATCTACAAAAGGAAGGTGTGCCATAAAACGCCCTGTTCCGATGAACCCAAAGGGCTCATCGTACAGAAAGCAAATTAGCGAAGCAACACAGGGCGAAATACTGATAGCAGTATAAAATATTACCCCATCATATTATCACACTATATTTTGAAGTGAATAACTAGAAACGAAAACCAATACCTACATTAATCACTGGCCATGCTTCAACGTCTTCTAAATCTTTTTCTAGATTTTCTTCTTCCGTTCTTAGCTCCTTTAACAACTGTAACCGAGTCGCTGGACTTGCACTGCCGATAGGGCTATTCGCTGACAATTCCACTTCAAATGGGCTGGTAACAATCACGCCAATATCCAAACTAAAGGTAAAGCGGTCTTCTCGTGAAGCAGCATTACCCCAACCCAGACCTGCATACCCGGACATCGAATTACTGTATTTGGCTTTTAAATGGAGAGTTCCAATCTGTTCTGGGGTAAACGTCACATCGCCGATTTCTGTTGGCTCTGTAGGAACTGCAGTACCCAAGATTGCATTTCTTGAAGACATTACGCCTGCAGTTAAACGAATACCGCCACCAAATGGATGCCAATCCAATAATAAGCCGTAGTTTTCCAAATCTAATTCGGCTTCGTAATCAACCCCATCTTCTTCTAAATCTGTATCAAAATTATACCGATGTAATGTGCCTCGAAGATTCAAATAATCACCATACACCGGAATCGTAATGCTTCCACCAAGGCCCGTTGTACCACCAGTAATAGCCACACCAACATCGGCATTTGCTGATGTTGCCATAAGCCCTAACATTGACACTGAAATTGATAGTACGCTGAGCTTTAAAAACGTTCGTTGCTTCATGATTTGCTGTTTCGAAATTTGTTGTTTCATTGTTTCTATCCTTCACACTATTTAATGGGTTTATAGAGTTTTGTTGTCGTTAAAACTCCATACGTCCACCCGCTTCAATGGTAGAAACACTGTAATCATCATGTGATAACTCAGTCCCATATCGCACAAATGCCATCATGCCTCCCTTAAATAACGCCGTTAATGAGAGTGATGTTTCAATATAATCACTATCCGGTGTAGATGTGCTTGATGTAAACGATCCCGCATCAGGTGCATTCACAAACGCTGCAGTAACCTTACGCTCACCGTCATTTAAATCTTTTACCCATTCCATATTAATTTGAGGTATCAACACGCCAAACGGTACGCTAAAAACACGTTCAACACTTGCACCAAGAGAAATGGGAACTGTTCTCACAATTTGCTGATTAATAGACAATGCCAAGCCAGCACTATCTGCTTCATCATAACCATCCATTGTGGATTCTATATATCCCGCCCGACCGTAACTGGTAATCATCCATTTATTAATCGAGGTCTCCCAACCCAAACTAGAGCTAAGACTTACCTGGTGCCCTTCTGTATCACCACTCGCCACAGAGCTCACAGCCGTTACTCCAGATCCAAAATTAACCCTTCGAGTACTGTCGTAATCATTACCCGAATAACCCACTACCCAATCGACATAAACGTTTTTCCTTGGGTACCAGTTACCATAAAAAGAAACACCGAACGTATCACTATCAAACTCTGAACGTCCTGCATCAGATTCACTGGTAGTATCACCTAAGCCTAATGCCACACCTACGAACACGGTATTACTCACCCGATAATCAACACCCAGCGTTAACATTTGGGAATCAAATTCATAACCGTCCAAACCATCAGCAGCATCCTTGTCACCTGTGGTAATTGACCCTGTAACAAATGCACCGAACCTACTACCTTTAAAAGAATCGTCACCCGCAGAACCGCCGCGCATCTCACTATCAATAATGTCACCTAATGCTAATGTTTTACCACCAATAACGGCTCTTAGCCCTGCAAAGCTGACCCCTTGATTTCCTGCACGCAAATTACTAATACGCTGCTGGATATTGTCCACGTTGGCGGCACCAATTTGGTGAGTATCGTTGGCTTGTTGGCCAACTTGATCGGGAATTAATTGATTTAATGCATCAGGAATTTCATCTGCGGGTAATGCCTCTAATGAAGCACAAGTAGAAGTGAACGTTGCATCCGCCCCTTCCCCTTTTCCATCATTAATAGCACAAGCTACATCTAATGCGGCACCAACGCTTTGTTGTTTCGTTAGTTCAGCCCCATTTTCTAATTGCGAGAGTGACGTATCAAAAGTAACCGACACCCTCCCTTTTATGTCACTCATCAGACCATTTGCGGTTGTGAGTGTATAAAAAAATTCATCAAGGCCATCAAGTTGGCTCGTATCCGCAGGAGGCGTATAAATAAATAGATTTGCAACTGAGGCGTCCGCAACGATGGTTCCTCCTGGACCAGTTTTCTCATCAAATGTTATCGTTGCACCGTCTTCACTAACCCCCTGAGGGAAAAAATCATTTTCGATCGGGTAAATCAATACCCGCCCTCCCGTAGAAACATAAGCATCATTATTCGCTGTCAATGTTGCTCCAACATCAGAAGAAAGAATATTGAGATCCACCCTCCCCACATCGGTTCCCAAAAGGTCTTTTAGCGTATACTCGAACGATACAAAACCACCGGGGAATGATGGATTCGGGACGAAATTTACCGATAGGTTATCCGTCGTATTTATTTCAATCGTTCCGGCAGAAGGATCACTCAACAATCCAATAGAAGTAATTTCTGCCGCATCAACTGACGCCTCAGAATCGAGAAAAATATT
>MAAC01017876.1_pt1 | contig 32838 bp, 28 predicted proteins | sample 1115981 | NCBI WGS metagenome assembly MAAC01 (sample SAMN04961126, study PRJNA320927) | seawater metagenome | isolation source: sample BD02T64 sea water enriched with oil for 64 days | place: USA:Gulf of Mexico | collected 2013-07-27 | reverse complement strand
TTAGGTATTTCCTGAGTCCAACTTACTTGGTCTGGATTTTTAGTTTCATAAACTACTTCCCAATGTTTCGTTCTATCTAATTTCATTGTTATGTCTCTTTTTTAAGCTTGTGGGTAACGGTCTTGTATATGAAAAGTAGGGCCTTAAGCCGTCACTATCTTTTCAGCTAGTATAAATATATTGAAAAAGCGCAAGCTTTAATGACTTGTGCTGAGTCAGTTTTTTTTATATACATTGTTATAGGTAGTTGTTTTTTAATCTAATGGTTTCTGACCAACTCCAACAACAAGTTCACATGGACCAGAGAATCCATTCTCATCTTCAAATTTTGATAGTTCAAACTGAATTTCTTCCCATGCCGCGGCTTTTTCAATATCAGATAAACCTCCTAGCATTTGATGTAAGGCTGCAAAAGACTCATACTCAAATCTAACACAATCTTTAGCGGTTGGCATTATTACTGGAGCGTTGAGTACTTGTGACTTAATATTAATAAAACCAGCCTGTTTAAAGGTATCTTCTAAAACCCCTTCACCTCCCAAACTAAAAGGCCCCGGCTGCCCTTCTAGTGGTGGTGGAAGTTGTGCGCGTTGCCTAATAACTGAAACAGGGGTTGAAAAGAATTTGTTTTTATCAACCGTTGAATAGACTATTGCAGCAACAAAACCACCTGGTTTTAAAACTCGCATCATTTCTTTTAATGCTTTTTGCTGATCAGGAAAAAAGATTAGCCCTACTCTTGAAATTACAGTATCAAATGAATTTGCAGGAACAGTTAGGTTTTCACCATCCATTTCTTTTGTTTCAATATTATTGATTCCTTTTTCATTAGCAAGTTCCAATGCGAAATCAAGAATTTTTGGTGCTAAATCTGTTGCTAGTACGTAGCCATTTGCACCGACTTTTTCAGCCGCAGTGATTGATTGCTCCCCAGCACCAGCTGCAATATCTAATATACGATATCCTTCTTTTACTTCTGCCATATCTAACATTAGGTCGGTTGCCGGACCTAACCAAGTCTTTAAAGTAGGATGCCAACGGTGCCATGCCTCTGCTGCCGTTTGCCATTGTTCTCTAGTTGTTGTTTTATAATGTTCTGGATTGAATATTTTCACTTTTTCCATGATTGTATTTTTTAACTGTTTATCATACTTTATGATGCAAATATGAAACACATAGAAGCAGAACTATTTCACAATTGATTCAAATCCTGAAACAATTGATTCAATCAAAATTTCTTTTCAAATTAAGCCAGTTGTGTTATGAATTCAGTTGGAGAAATTCCAAATCTTTTCCTGAAAACACGGGTAAAGTACGTTGGACTATTAAATCCGGATTGGTAAGCGATTTCAGCAATTGTTTTTTGACTTTGCGACATTTTACCCAATGCGATTTGAAGTCGTGACTCCTGAATAAGTTGACTTGGACTTTGTCCTGTCAATGATTTGATCTTTCGATTTGCTTGAGATTTACTCATTCCGATTTCCGAAAATAAATCTTCACTTTTAAAGTCGGATCGGTTAAAATGTTTGTTTATTGTATTATGCAGTATCGAAGAAAAGACAAAATCTTCATTGCTAACAAGCGTAAAGTTGGTTTGCTTTTCTTGTTGTTCTCGTAATTCTTTTTTTGCAAGTGCAACAGTTTCGTTATCTAAATATAGTTTTTTATTGAGGCCTAAAGAACATAGACTATTAATTTTACTTTTTGTTTCTTCAAAGAATGTAGTGCCTTCTTCATCAACAGGATTTCCACTTACTATTGCTAAATTAAATTCTAATTTACTGGAAGTAGATTCAAATAATTCCATTATTAATACTGCGCAAGAAATGGCATCTGTTGCGTACACAAACGTTACCATTATTTGGTTAGTTGGTTCACGGATAATTACTCCTTTATGTTCAATAACTAGATCTTTTATTTTTTTAAAATATCCATTGCTATTTTGAGAAATACAAACGATATTGGTAAGAAGAATAGTTCTGTAGCCGGGATCCAGATCTCCAGAATCAGTTTTAGCTAAATCATTGACGTCGGTCCCTTGTCCCATGAAGAGGTTGTATTCATCGTCTGCTACTTCAATGATATTGCAAGCTGTGTTTCCGTGTGATTCAAGATGAACCTGATTACATGCTTCTTTACTCGGTCCTTCCATCAAGCAAAAGATTGTTTTTCCTTGCTCATTCACCCAATATTTCAATTGCTTTACACCGAATTTATCTTCTATGGCAAGATCTTCCATATGTGCTTTTACAACATCTTCTGCCGAGAATTCGTCAGAATCGACTGTATGGATATCCATGTATAAAGGCATAGATTTTGTGTTTTTAGTTATTACGTTAATTCTGACTAACGTTTTTATATCGTTCTGAAAATCAGCTGTTGGTGATTCTGATTTTCAGTCTTAATTTTTCTTTTTCTTCTACTTAAAAAGTTAGCTTGAAGAAATTATTTTCTTTCCCGAAAAAAGAGGAATTGCCTACGGTTTGTGTATGAATCGTAGCGATTTCAAGATTACTACATTTCGGATTAATCAATTATTAGCTATGTTTTATAAACGGTGTTGGCAATAGTGCTTATTTCAACATATGTATATGCTCAATACCATCTTCGATATAAGTCTCACCAACAACTTTAAAACCAAAGCTTTCATAGAAAAATTTAAGATAAAGCTGTGCTTCAATTCTAAATGACTGTTTCGGAAATAAAATTGACATCTTGTCTAAAGCTCTTTTCATTAGTTCTTTTCCTATTCCTTTTCCTCTTTGGTCTAAAGATGTACAAACTCTGCTTAGACAGGGTTCATTATAGATTTTACTTGGGCCAAAGAATCTTGCATATGCTATTATTTGTCCATTTACACTGCAAAAAAAATGATAGCAGTCAGTTACATCTTTTCCGTCAATATCCTCAAATATACATTGTTGATCAATAATAAATATTGAATTACGAAGACGTAGGATACCATAAAGTTCATTATTGTTGAGTTCATCAAATGTTTTTACAATCCATTTTTTAGGTTTTATAATTATAGGATTAATATTCATTTCTTAATTTATTGTTCATTATTGCCTACGGTCTAGTATAAGAATAGTAGCGAATTTAAAATCCTAACCTTTCCAGTTTAGACAGATTGTAAATATAAAAAAAGCGACTTGGGTTAAGAACCAAAACCGCTATTACTTTTATACGTTGTTGGCAACTGGTTTTTCTATTCATTTTCTTTCCACTTGTACTTTTCTTTGATTATTTCCATACATTATTATTTCAGATTTTCCAATCCAAATAAAGCTAAATTCTCAATAACTGGCAAAGTGCATATTCCTGATAAGTTGACCAGTAAGTTCCAGAGTAAATTGACCACCCTAAAATGTGTATAGTATTGATGTAATAAAGTTCTATTTTTTGTTAAACCTTAAAACAAGAAATAGGATGTCAAATACAACAATAGCAATGCATGTAATTAAAAAAATCTACACCCTTTACGACAAAGGGTTAAGTAAAGTAAAAATCAGTGATCGGTTACAACTTTCCCGTAATACGGTAAAAAAATACATTCGATTTTTAAAGGAAAATAATATTACCAACCAACAGCTTCAAGAGCTAACAGATCAGGAACTATCTATATGGTTTAGAGGTTCTGTGCAAAAAAAGTCTAAAGAGGTCCAAACTTTAGAGAAGTACTTTCCTGGTTATGAAAAGAGGTTAAAACAAACAGGAGTAACAAGAGAACAGCTATGGAAAGAATATAAGTCTGATCATCCAGATGGTCTGATGTATTCTCGGTTTTGTCACTATTATAGACAATGGAAAAAACAATCCAATCCCGTAATGCGCTTTGAACATAAAGCAGGTGATAAAATGTTTGTTGACTTTACAGGAAAGAAACTTCATATTGAAAAAATATCAACAGGAGAACTTGTTGAAGGTGAAGTTTTTATTAGTGTTTTAGGGTCTTCACAGCTTACCTATGTAGAAGCCGTAGCGAGTCAGAAGAAAGAAGACTTTGTTAGTTGCTGTGAAAACGCATTACATTACTATGGAGGCGTTCCTGCTTGTATTACTACTGATAATTTAGAAGCAGCTGTCATAAAAAGTAATAAGTATGAACCTTCGTTAAATGAAACATTTGCTGATTTTGCAAGACATTATGATACTACCATTTTACCTTGTAGGGTTTACAAACCTAAAGATAAAGCCCTTGTTGAAAACATGGTTAGAATTATCTATACTAGAGTTTATACCGTATTAAATAAACAAACATTTTATACTTTAGAACAACTTAACAAAGTCATATGGGAACAATTAGAAATACATAATAACACCCCGTTCCAAAAAAGACCCTTTAGCAGAAGAGAACTTTTTGAGGAGGTAGAAAAACAATATCTTGAACCACTACCTAGTCACAAGTACGAGCTTAAACGTTATGCCTATGCAACAGTTTATAAGAACTGTTACGTGTATTTACACAAAGATAAACACTATTATAGTACTCCTCATCAATATATCGGACAACGGGTAAAACTCATTTACTCTAACTCTTGTGTGGAAATTTACAGAAAATACCTGAGAGTTGCTTTACATAAGTGTAATCGAGAAGTTTATAAACATAGCACAATTGATGGGTGTGTTTGTTCGAATCCCAATTTGAAAAGAGATATTCATATTGCTTAATTATGAGGCGAAATAGTAATTGTTGAATTTTGAAACCCCTTGTTAAACGTCAATAAACACTGATATAACGCGACTTTATTCCTCCATGGTGTGATATACATTTTGTACATCATCGTCTTCCTCTAATTTTTCTAGCAATTTCTCAACATCTGCAGCTTGTTCTACTGAAATCTTTTTAGTCACTTGGGGAATACGTTCAAACCCTGAAGATAAAATCTCAATGTTAGCGCCTTCCAAGTAGGATTGAATATCTCCAAAGCTTTCAAAAGGAGCATAGATTAGAACACCGTCTTCGTCTTCAAAGATTTCTTCTATTCCGTGGTCAATCAATTCCAGTTCTAATTCTTCCAGGTCCATTCCTTCTCCATTGATACGGAAATTACAAGTATGGTCGAACATAAAAATCACAGAACCAGAAGTTCCCATATTACCCTCGGTTTTATTGAAATAGGAGCGTACATTAGCAACGGTACGTGTATTATTATCGGTAGCAGTTTCGATAAGAACAGCAATTCCATGCTGAGCATAGCCTTCAAAAATAACCTCTTTGTAATCACCTAGGCTTTTATCACTTGCTTTCTTTATCGCCCGCTCTACGTTGTCCTTTGGCATATTCACTGCCTTAGCATTTTGTATCACTGCACGCAAACGTGAGTTAGAATCTGGATCGGGACCACCTTCTTTCACCGCCATTACAATATCCTTACCAATACGCGTAAAAGCCTTTGACATTGCTGACCAACGCTTCATTTTTCTTGCCTTTCTAAATTCGAAAGCTCTTCCCATTTATATTTGTTTTTAATCCGTTCTACAAAAATAAAAAAATGCACTAGACTGCAAAGTTTAACTCACCAAAGCATCGATTATCTTGGCTAGCTCAATATCTTTGTCTGTTACTCCTCCAGCATCGTGAGTTGACAAAGAGATGCTCAATGTATTATAAACATTGGCCCAATCTGGATGGTGATTTAATCTTTCTGCTTCAAAAGCAATACGCGTCATAACTGAAAAAGCATCTTTGAAGTTGTCAAATTCTAGAGACGTATGAATGGCATTATTTTCATATTCCCAGCCTTCCATTGCTGATAATCGCATGTTTATTTCTATTTCAGATAAAGCGCTCATAACTTAGTTTTTTAAAGTGACTATTTCTTCATTTAGAGTGCAGTCATCAATGACTTCGGCTACACTAATTCGATATTGCTTTGGTAGTTTGTTCTTCTTCGGAAGAATAGCCAAATAACTATCATCATTGCTCCTGAAGGCACTTTTAAAGATAGGCATTTTGTCTCCTATTTTTGAGGTAATCTCCCTGAATAAATCTTCATGATGGACCATATCATTGCTGGCAAGATGAAATATTCCATCAAGACGTTTGCTAATAATATAATGTACTTGCTGAGAAATCTTGTCTGCCGTAGTAAGACTAATAGTTAAATTTGGATATACCTCAAATGCAGCGTGGTACTTAATTGCCTGCCGCAGCTGCACAATTCTTGGAGAATGAACTCCTAATACCATAGGCAATCGCAATATGGTGGTTTGGGCAGGAATATTTTTTAAGAGTAATCGTTCAATTGAAATTTTAAACTTTCCGTAATCGCTTTCCGAAAAGGGTTTGTCATGTTCGTAGGAGGGAAGCTCAAGTTTTCCATCAAAAACATTTACCGAAGATAGGTACAGAAGCCTACAATTGTGATGATCGCTCACATATTGACATAGTGCTTCATGAGTATTATATTGCTTTAAAAAATCTCCTCTTAATGAAGAAATAATAACTGTTGGCCGAACCTTCTCAAGAATAGCTTCTAGGGTATTACCAACACAGTATTTAAAATACGCCTGATTATCACCAAATTCTGATAGATTACTGCAATAGGTTCCGTAAACATCAAAATATGAATGAAGTTCTCTGTATAAACTACGGCCAATAAATCCGCTGGCTCCTAGAATGAGGATTTTATTCAAAATTATGCTTTATAAAATGGTAACTTCACAACGGTAGCAGGCACCGCGTTTTTTCTAATTTGAATATGAATCTGCGTACCAGGATTTTTAAAAATACTTGGAACATAACCCATTCCAATTCCCTTGCCTAACGAAGGCGACATTGTTCCACTCGTTACTTCACCAATTTTTTGACCACTACCATCAACAATATCGTAGCCTTGACGAGGAACTCCTCGTTCATCCAATTTAAATGCAACAAGTCTTCTTTCAAGCCCGCGTTCTTTTTGCTTCTGAAGGTTTTCGGAATTAATAAAATCCTTGCTAAATTTTGTAATCCATCCCAACCCTGCTTCCAATGGAGAGGTCGTATCGTTGATATCATTTCCGTAGAGACAATACCCCATTTCCAATCGTAATGTATCCCTAGCTGCAAGCCCAATTGGTTTTATACCAAAATCTGCACCGGCTTGCATTACCTTATTCCAAACCTGCTCTACTTCACTATTTTTGCAATAAATTTCAAAACCGCCACTTCCAGTATATCCTGTAGCACTTATAATTACATGCTCAATACCCGCAAAATCTGAAACTTTAAACGTATAAAATTTAATGTCATTCAAATCTTCCGAAGTCAATGACTGCATTGCTTCTATAGCTTTTGGACCTTGAATTGCAAGAAGGGAATAATCTTCAGATAAATTTTTCATTTTAGCGTTCATCGTATTGTGACTACTTATCCAATTCCAATCTTTTTCAATATTAGATGCGTTTACTACAAGCAACCATTGCTCTTCCTGTAAACGATAAACAATTAAATCATCTACAATACCTCCTTTATCATTAGGAAAACAACTGTATTGAGCTTGACCATCAACCAATTTGGCAGCATCATTACTTGTTACTTTTTGAATAAGCGCTAGAGCATTGGGACCTTCGATTAAGAACTCTCCCATATGTGAAACATCAAACACGCCAACACCATCTCGTACGGTTTCATGTTCTGCATTTATTCCTTCATAAGATACTGGCATATTGTAGCCGGCAAAAGGAACCAATTTGGCTCCTAATTGTTGATGAACATTTGTTAGGGCTGTATTTTTCATATAACTATTTAGCGACTTTAAGGTTAACAATTATCCTCCCGTTTTTCGGATTAATACAAATGTATAAATTAAGCTTTAGCTATTCATCATATAGTAATTGAATTCGGAATATTTTTTAATAAACCGTTGAACAAATTATAGTATTTTTACTAAGAACTTGTTTATACTTTTTTATGAAGATATTTTCTACGGAACAATTATATGAGGCAGACAGAATCACTGCAGAAAAACGGAAGATTTCATCAACTGATATAATGGAACATGCAGGAACCTTAATTTTTAATTGGTTGCATGAGCGTATGCAAGGAGATCAAGTACCAATCCATATATTTTGTGGTATTGGAAATAATGGGGGAGATGGTTTGGTTGTTGGGCGTTTGCTTATTGAGCATGGCTATAATGTAAATACGTTTGTGGTGAATTGTAGTGACAAACGATCGAAAGATTTTTTAATAAACTATGATAGAATAAAAAATGCAACCAAATCGTGGCCTTTATTAATGACTTCGGAAAAAGATTTTCCTAAAATAGATCCCGATGATATTATCATTGATGCCATTTTTGGAATTGGACTAAACAGATGTCCAGACGGCTGGGTAAAGACCCTGATCCAATACCTTAATGAACAAACATCATTTAAGTTGGCTGTTGATATCCCTAGCGGGTTGTACCCAAATAGTCCACAAGATGATCCTGAAGCCATTCTAACAGCAAACCATACACTTACTTTCCAAGCTCCTAAACTTTCCTTCTTTTTACCTAAAACGGGTATGTTTGTGCCTTATTTTGAGGTTTTGGATATTGGTTTGGATCCGGAGTATTTGTTTAAAACAGAATCTCTCGCAGAGTTAATAGCGAAACCTGAAGCTCAAAAGCTTTATAAACAACGACAAAAGTTTGATCACAAAGGTGCTTATGGTCATTCGTTGATAGTTGCTGGTAGTTACGGAAAAATAGGAGCAGTGATTTTATCGGCTAAAAGTGCATTCAGAATAGGAGCGGGGTTGGTTAGTTGTTATATCCCGAAAAGCGGAAACATCATCTTGCAAACAGCACTTCCAGAGGCAATGACAATCCCAGATGTTGAAGATGATCTTATTTCAAATATTGTAATTGATTTCGAACCTACGGCTATTGGGATAGGAATGGGCATTGGTACTAAAACAGAAACTGTCTCTGCATTGAAGAAATTATTTTCGGAAGCCAAGGCGCCAATGGTAATTGATGCTGATGCCATAAATTGTATTTCAGAAAGTAAAGAATTATTAAAGCTCCTTCCGAAGAACTCAATATTAACACCTCATCTAGGAGAGCTAGAACGGCTTGTTGGAGCCTGGGACAATGATTACGATCGACTCGAAAAGGCGAAAATTTTTTCCAAAAAACATGAAGTCATTGTGGTAATAAAAGGAGCACATACCATAACCGTTTTCGATGAGAAAATGTATGTGAATACAACTGGAAATCCTGGGATGGCAACTGCCGGAAGCGGGGATGTCCTTTCTGGAGTTATTACCGGTTTACTATCACAGGCCTACGACCCCTTAACTGCTGCAATATTTGGAGTTTATATACATGGAAGTGCAGGAAATATTGTCTCCCAAAGAATAAGTTATGAAGCGGTCATGGCTGGAGATATTTGTGATTCTATTGGAGATGCTTACTTAGAGCTTTTCGCTCAAGACCCCCCACAACCCGAAGAAACTGCTGAAGAATAAGAGAAATATGCCTTTCTAAAAGAAGATAGAAAGGCATATTCATTTAATTTTTCGATTACATTATTAGTGCATCGAACATCTCACGAAGCGACGGATCTGATGGTCTTGGGGCACTTGCATCGATGATATTTCCATCTGGGTCAATCAATATAAAACGAGGTATACCATTGACTTTATAGTCTCTTATAAATTGTGACTTCCATCCTTTTGGAGCAAATATCTGTATACCGCCTAATTCCTTATCGGCAACCATAGCCTTCCAATCCTTATTTGCTAACTCCCAAGAACCTTTATGTGTTCTATCGTCATCTATCGACATGCTAACAAAAGCAATATTTTTACCATGGTAATCTTTTTCTATTTGTTTTAAAGAAGGGATTTCCGCTTTACAAGGTCCACACCAAGTTGCCCAAACATCTATATAGGCGTATTTTCCTTTTAGGTCTACTAAAGATGTTTTAGTTCCATCATAATTTTCATAACCTTCAAATGATGGAGAAGGAGCTCCTTTAGGTAGTTCTCTTTTCAAAGCAAGTATACCAACAAAATATCCTTTATTTCCTTCAATAACATCACCTAAATTTTTCATACTGGTATTAGTTACCATTGTATCAAGACCTTTAGTTCCTTCTATAAATGCAATTAATTCTGTTTTAATGTTCGCGAAGGCATCATCCAATCCTTTTTCATCCAACCCATTAAAATCCTTGTCCATTAACTTTTCTTCAAGTAGAGATTTCTCTGCCAAAAAATTACTATTTTCAGATCCTATTCCCGTATATGTTACTGTTTCATCGAACAGTTTAGTGTCCAAGGTCATACGAACGTCGTATCCGTTTTTAAGGAATAGATTAGTTGATTCTCCTCCATCATAAAAGTTGTATATACCTGGTTCTACTTTCAGAGTGTCTTTAAAAGTCCCATCTTCTTGAACAGCAATAATTTTTGAGAAAGTACGTGTTCTAATAACAATAGAATCACTATTCTTGTCTGTTATTTTTCCAGAAAAAGTAACATAGTCTTTAGGTTGTTCTTGGCAAGCCATTATAGAAATGGCGCATAATACCGCAAATAATTTATTCATAAGATTTTGGTTTTGAGACACAAAAATAAAAGATAATCTAGGAGTTTACGAAAATTAGTAAAAGCTTAACATGATTTTGGTATTTTAGCCAAATAAACTTACAAATTGATGCAAGAGATACATTATATAAGTGCAGACATACTTGATCTACCAACTATAAAGGATATTATGGACTCTAGCAAAAAGCTAGAGTTTTCGGAAGAAGCCATCCTTAATATAAAGAAAGCGAGGGAATATTTGGCTTCGAAAGTGGAAAATAATGACACTCCTATTTACGGAATAAATACAGGTTTTGGCTCTTTATGCGATGTTAAAATTAGTTCTGAAAACCTCTCTAGGCTTCAGGTAAACTTAGTAATGTCTCATGCCTGTGGTACGGGTGAATTTGTGCCTATACCAATTATCAAGTTAATGTTATTACTGAAGATTCAATCTTTGAGTTATGGATATAGTGGTGTACAGCTTGAAACGGTTCAACGATTAATTGATTTTTATAATAATGATATTCTTCCTGTTATCTATACTCAGGGTAGTTTGGGTGCTTCTGGAGATCTAGCACCCTTAGCACATTTGGCGCTGCCATTGCTTGGAAAAGGTGAAGTTTACATTGAAGGCGCAATAGTTTCTTCCGAAGAAGTTCTTAAAAAACGAAAATGGACCCCTATAACACTTCAGGCGAAAGAAGGATTAGCACTTTTAAATGGAACACAGTTTATGAGTGCCTACGGAATTTACTGCCTTCTTAAAAGTTCTAAACTGTCTTACCTAGCTGACCTTATTGGAGCTGTTTCTGTGGATGCTTTTAATTGCAATTTAAGCCCTTTTAATGCCTTGGTCCACTTGGTAAGACCCCACAGAGGACAGGTAAAAACAGCTGAGCAGATGTTGCTTTTCTTAGAAGAGAGTGAAATAGGTGCTTCAGAAAAAAATAACGTTCAGGATCCTTATTCATTTCGTTGTATTCCGCAGGTGCATGGGGCAACAAAAGACACTATTTCCTTTGTGAGAAAAACCTTTAAAACAGAGATAAATTCTGTAACTGATAATCCAAATATCTTTGTTAATGAGGATATGATTATTTCAGGAGGGAATTTTCATGGGCAACCTCTGGCTTTAGGGTTAGATTACCTAGGTATTGCTATGGCGGAACTGGGGAGTATCTCTGAAAGACGTACTTATCAATTAATTTCTGGCCTACGGGGTTTGCCTGCGTTTTTAGTTAATAATCCAGGACTCAATAGTGGGTTTATGATTCCTCAATATACTGCGGCAAGTATTGTAAGTCAAAATAAGCAATTGGCCAGTCCAGCCTCTGTGGATTCTATCGTTTCATCGAACGGGCAAGAAGATCACGTAAGTATGGGAGCCAATGCGGCTACCAAATGTTTGCGTATTATAAATAACATTGAAACTATTTTGGCTATTGAACTTATGAATGCTTCTCAGGCATTGGAATTTAGAACTCCTAAAAAATCATCTCCTTTTATAGAGTCTTTCATAGCCTCTTTTAGAGACGTGTCTCCTTTTGTTTTAGAAGATAGACTGCTGGCAAATGACATTCATTCTGCAATTGAATATATACGAAGCTTGTCGATTGATAATGATATATTGTTCTAATTAGTAAGAATGAAAAGACATTTTTCGAGGTATGAGCTGGCTTGTTTTAGTGTATGTTTAAAATCATTAACGTAGTAAAAATTCTCTTATGATTATGATTAGAATTAATTCACTTGACCTTAATACTCATATGATGAACTTAAAGACGATGATTTTTCTCTTAGTTTTAACACCCTGTATTGCACAAGGTTATAAGCCTTTGTTAGATGATTATAATGAATGGCATTTCACCTATTGCTTTTTTGGATGCTCGACAGATCGTTATTTCACAAATGGAGATACTTTAGTTGACGGTCTCGATTACAAAATCTTGGATGGATATCATTTTATTTCAAGAACCTTCCTATTACGAGAAGAGCCCTCAGACCGCAAAGTTTACCTCAATTTTGTTGAATCTACCGGAAATACAGAATACCTCCTTTATAATTTTTCTTTAAATGTAGGTGATTCAATTGATATGAGAAACCCTATAACTCCGTTTCCAGACGAAGCTGGTTATTACAGACTAGACTCCATTATTCCTAGACCCCTCGTAGATGGTCTCGACTATAGACATTTCTACCTTTCTCCAACAGAGTCGAACACTATAAGCACAACAAATGCTATTTGGATTGAAGGTGTGGGATCGTTATCATTGATTAATGCACCAAGTGGTTATCCAGATATTAATGATGTAGGACACCTTAGCTGTTTTTTTAAGAATAGTATTCCCTTTTATAGTAATCTTGATTCTATTGATGGGTGTGAACCAGTCATCATTCTCAATAATAGAGATTTTTCCGAATCACTTGAAAAAGTCGAAATTCCCTCATTAATTCGCAATGATTATGGTCAAATAAATAATGCTGAAAGTATACGATTTGTTGATATTTTTGACTTGAATGGCCGAAGAATTGCAAATTTGGAAAATAATGGACAAAATGAGATTGATTTAAATTTTTCAGCTTATAAGAGTGGAATATATTTAGTTGTAATATATGATAAACATTTTAAAAAACGTACTTTTAAAGTGCTTGTTGATTAAGGTCATCTAGCACAATTAACACAGTTTATAGCTTGAGGAATTAATATAAGTCGTCCAATAGGAATAGGTTTTTGACATCTTCTACAAATACCAAAATCTAGGTCATCAATTTTGGAAAGCGCTACCTTTAGATTGTTAAGTTTTAATTCAACCTTTCTAAGTGCCTCGTCATTGATACTTTTATTGTTAATAGCGTCCATTCGCGAGACTCTGCCAATCGCATTCTCTGGAGAAATTGGCTTTGTAAGTTCTCTATATTTCTCTAAGGAATCCTTCGCCTTTATGATCTCTTCCTCGATTCTAATTCTAATCTCATTCTTGCTATCCATGAGTTAGTCCTTTTGTGCTTTAATAACCTCTTGAACCCATTGAATAGCTTTGCTCAAAGTTTTAAATACTTGAAAAGAATTATTATAGAAAGTTCCTTTGTAGCACGTATTTTTAATATTAATATCGGTGTCCGATGCGATAGCTATGGCTAATAAATTATGAATTTTTGAAGTACCTATATATGTAATTTGGTCTACTGAATATGAAAAAATTCTATTTGAAATATAGACAACAGGTCCGTTCTTAAAATGGCAATCAATAATCTCTTCCAATTTCAAGTTATGGTCTGGAGTAATCGTAATTCCTTCGCGAATTTGGTTTACTAAAAATTCGTCAAATACAAAGGCTTCACAATATCCCAAATCGTAATAATGAAACATGCTCATATACAAGGTGTTTTATATTGTGATTTGGTAAATCACCTATACAATATACTAAATAAAAAGAGCAACAAAGGAAATTAATAGAAGGCAATGCTTTAGGGAAAAATAAAAAAGCCTACGGAATCGTAGGCTTTTTTTGTTTCTTTATTTTTATAGTAAGTTCATTTGCCTTTTCGTCAAGATCCATAGTTATCATGTCTCCTTCCTGAAGGTTAGAATTAATGATCTCTTCGGCTAAAGCATCTTCGATGTACTTCTGAATGGCTCGTTTTAGTGGGCGAGCACCATAATCTTTGTCAAAACCCTTGTCAGCTATATAATCTTTTGCCTTTTTTGTCAGCGTCAATTTATAACCTAGATCTTTTATTCGGGCAAACAACTGATCCAATTCAATATCAATAATTTTATGGATATCATCTCTGTCGAGTGTGTTAAATACCATAACATCATCCACACGATTTAAAAACTCAGGAGCAAACGCTTTTTTAAGCGCATTTTCAATAATGCTTTTTGAATTTGCATCAGCCTGACTCTCTTTAGCAGCAGTTCCAAAACCAACTCCTTGTCCAAAGTCCTTTAATTTTCGTGCACCGATGTTAGATGTCATTATAATGATGGTATTTCTAAAATCAATTGTACGTCCTAAGCTATCGGTTAGATGCCCATCATCAAGAACCTGCAGCAACATATTAAATACATCAGGGTGCGCTTTCTCAATTTCGTCAAGCAGTACCACAGCGTAAGGTTTTCTTCTAATTTTTTCAGTTAATTGACCACCTTCTTCATAACCAACATAACCTGGAGGAGCCCCCACCAATCTTGAAATGGCAAATTTCTCCATATACTCACTCATATCGATGCGAACCAAAGCTGTCTCTGAATCAAATAACTCACGGGCCAATACTTTTGCAAGTTGCGTTTTACCAACACCCGTCTGTCCTAGGAAAATGAAGGAACCAATCGGTTTATTAGGATCTTTCAATCCAGCTCGATTACGCTGAATGGCTTTTACTACCTTCGCTACAGCCTCATCCTGACCAATTACCTTACCTTTAATTCTATCCGGCAGCTCAGCAAGTTTATTGCTTTCTGTTTGAGCTATTTTATTAACGGGAACACCTGTCATCATTGAAACAACCTCTGCCACATTGTCCTCAGAAACTGTTTCTTTGTGAAGCTTGGATTCGGTTTCCCAAGCTTCTTGGGCAACGACTAACTCTTTTTCAAGATTTTTTTCGTCATCCCTAAGCTTCGCGGCTTCTTCATACTTCTGTTTTTTGACAACAGAGTTTTTAAGCTCGCGTACTTCTTCAAGTTTCCCTTCGATTTTTAATATTTTTTCAGGAACATTGATATTAGTTATATGCACGCGCGAACCGGCTTCATCTAACGCATCAATTGCCTTGTCAGGTAAAAATCGCTCCGTCATATAACGATTCGTAAGCCTTACACAGGCAACAAGTGCTGCATCAGTATATTCCACATTATGATGTGATTCATATTTATCTTTAATATTCTGAAGAATCTCAATCGTTTCTTCCACGGAAGTAGGTTCCACTAGCACCTTTTGAAATCGACGCTCCAAAGCTCCATCTTTCTCTATATATTGTCTATACTCATCTAAGGTGGTGGCACCAATACATTGAATTTCACCTCTTGCAAGTGCCGGTTTGAACATATTCGACGCATCCAAAGAACCTGTAGCCCCTCCAGCCCCAACAATTGTATGAATTTCATCTATAAAAAGAAGGATGTCATCGTTCTTCTCCAATTCATTCATTACGGCTTTCATGCGCTCTTCAAACTGCCCTCTATATTTTGTTCCTGCAACTAGGCTAGCTAGATCCAAAGTAACGACCCGTTTGTCATACAAAATACGAGACACTTTTCTCTGTATGATTCGAAGAGCTAAACCTTCCGCAATGGCAGATTTTCCAACACCAGGTTCACCAATAAGTAATGGGTTATTCTTTTTTCTCCGGCTTAAAATTTGAGATACACGTTGTATTTCGCTCTCACGTCCAATCACGGGATCTAATTTACCCTCTTCGGCCATCACGGTTAAATCTCTACCGAAATTATCCAAAACTGGCGTTTTAGATTTTTTGCTAGTCTTAGATCCAGCTCCAGTAAATAAACTATCTTTTTCGCTTTCATCAGATATCGAGTCATCTTCATTTGGAAAAGACTCTGAAGTTGGGCTATCTACATAATCTTCGTCGTTTGCAGTCATAAGTTTAAATTGATCTTTAACACCATCATAATCTACCTTCATTTTATTCAACAATTTTGTCGTTGGGTCATTTTCATTCCGAAGAATACACAACAACAAGTGAGCAGTATTAATAGAAGAACTTTGAAATAACTTTGCTTCAAGAAAAGTAGTCTTTAATGCTCGCTCTGCTTGTCTTGTTAAATGCAAATTTTTCTTATCATTTGCACTAATAACTGCACTCGGATTGGCAGGACTTAAAATCTCAACTTTTCGTCTTAGATGATTTAAGTCAACATCTAAGGCATTGAGAATAGTAACAGCTTTTCCACTTCCATCACGCAATAAACCGAGCATTAAATGCTCAGTGCCAATGAAATCGTGTCCCAATCTTAGCGCTTCTTCTTTGCTATAAGCAATTACATCTTTTACTCTAGGTGAAAAATTATCATCCATAAACCAGTGTTCCAATACTTCTAAAATTACTAAATTACCTCTAATACGGCAAAAACTATTCCCTTATTAACAAGATAAGTAGTAAAAAGACAAAAAAACTTACGCATTTCAAAACATAAACATCGATAGTTATTAACGTTTTATAGCTCTAAATTTGTTAATAAAAACGTGAATAACGAACTCGATTAAAAGCCCGTAAACCTTCAAAATAGTGTATCTTGCTTCATTAAATTTATAACCTATAATTAAAGAAATTATTTTATGGCTGAAGGTGAAAAAGTGATCCCCATAAACATTGAAGATGAAATGAAGTCTGCCTACATCGATTACTCGATGTCGGTCATTGTGTCACGTGCATTGCCAGATGTTCGAGATGGAATGAAACCAGTTCATCGGCGTGTTTTATATGGTATGCATGAATTGGGCATTAGAGCAACAGGCGCTCATAAAAAGTCGGCAAGAATAGTCGGTGAGGTATTGGGTAAGTATCATCCTCATGGAGATACGTCTGTATATGATGCAATGGTGCGTATGGCACAGGAGTGGAGTTTACGCTATATGCTTGTTGACGGGCAGGGTAACTTTGGTTCCATAGATGGAGATAGTCCGGCGGCAATGCGTTATACTGAAGCGAGAATGCAGAGGATATCAGAAGATATGCTCGCAGATATCGATAAAGAGACTGTAGATCACCAATTAAATTTTGATGATACTTTAAATGAGCCAACAGTTCTTCCTACGAGGGTCCCTGGGCTACTCATTAATGGAGCCTCTGGTATTGCAGTTGGAATGGCGACTAATATGCCTCCTCACAATCTTACAGAGGTTATTAACGGTACAATCGCCTATATAGAAGATAATGAAATAGATATTGATGGATTGATGCAACACATTAAAGCACCTGATTTTCCAACTGGGGGTGTGATTTATGGATATGAAGGAGTTAAAGAAGCTTTTCATACAGGTAGAGGACGGGTTGTTATGAGAGCCAAGGCGCACTTTGAGGAAGTTGCGGGTCGTGAATGTATTATCGTTTCCGAAATACCATATCAGGTCAATAAGGCAGATATGATTAAGAAAACTGCCGATCTGGTTAATGATAAGAAGATTGAAGGTATTTCAAATATTCGTGATGAGAGTGATCGTAATGGAATGAGAATCGTTTATATTTTAAAGCGAGATGCAATTCCAAATATCGTTTTAAACATGTTGTATAAGTACACTTCGCTTCAATCAAGCTTTAGTGTAAATAATATTGCACTTGTTAATGGACGTCCACAAATGTTGAATCTTAAAGAATTGATTCACTATTTTGTTGAGCATCGTCATGAGGTAGTCGTGAGACGCACCGAGTATTTACTTCGTAAGGCGAAAGAACGCGCCCATATTCTAGAAGGATTAATAATTGCTTCCGATAATATTGATGAAGTAATTAGGTTAATCCGTTCCTCTGCTAATGCAGATGAAGCTCGTGTTAAACTAATTAAAGCTTTTGAACTTACTGAAATACAATCAAAGGCGATTGTAGAAATGAAGTTGCGTCAATTGACTGGTCTTGAGCAGAACAAGTTGAGAAGTGAGTATGAAGAGTTAATGAAGACCATTGCTGGTTATGAAGATATTCTTTCTAAAAAAGAACTTAGAATGGAAATCATTAAGGGGGAGTTGGAAGAAATCCGAACAAAATATGGTGATGAACGTAGATCTATAATTGAATATGCAGGTGGAGATGTTAGTATAACTGATTTGATCGCTGATGAACAAGTGGTCCTAACCATTTCACATGCAGGCTATATAAAAAGGACTTCTTTAACCGAATATAAAACACAAAATAGAGGAGGAGTTGGTCAAAAAGCATCGGCTACTAGAAATGAGGATTTCCTTGAACACTTGTTTATAGGAACCAATCATCAATACATGTTATTCTTTACACAGAAAGGAAAATGTTTCTGGATGAGAGTTTTTGAAATTCCGGAAGGAAGCAAAACTTCAAAAGGAAGAGCTATTCAGAATCTTATTAATATTGAACCCGATGATAAGGTAAAAGCATTTATCTGTACACAGGATTTGAAGGATGAAGAATATATTAATAACCATTTTGTGATTATGGCGACCAAAAATGGTCAGGTGAAGAAAACTCCATTAGAACAATACTCCCGTCCAAGAACAAATGGAATTAATGCAATTACGATTAAGGATAATGACGAACTCTTAGAAGCAAAATTGACGACAGGTGACAGCCAAGTTATGTTGGCATTGAGATCTGGTAAGGCCATTCGTTTTGAAGAAGGAAAAACCAGACCAATGGGGAGAAATGCTTCTGGAGTTCGAGGTGTTAGATTAGCCAATGAAAATGATGAGGTAATAGGTATGATTGCCGTAGACGATAAGGAATCAAACATTTTGGTTGTTTCTGAAAATGGCTATGGAAAACGTTCAACGCTAGAAGACTACCGTATCACAAATCGTGGAGGAAAAGGTGTTAAAACAATAAATGTTACTGAAAAGACAGGTCAACTGGTTGCGATTAAGAATGTGACCGACATGGATGATTTAATGATCATAAATAAGTCAGGAATTGCTATTCGCATGGCTGTCGCAGACTTACGAGTGATGGGACGTGCAACACAAGGCGTGCGCCTTATTAAGGTAAGAGGTGAAGACTCTATTGCTGCAGTAGCGAAAGTAATGCATGATGAAGATGACATTGAGGATTTAGATGGTGGTATAGAAAATGGCACATCTCTTGATATTGATGATACACAAACCGAAACACAAGAATAAATTAAACCCACAACGATGAAAAACATACTATTATTAGCAGGAATTCTATTGCTGTCTGCTATTTCATTTGGTCAGAAAAAAGAAATTAAAAAGGCCGAGAAACAGATAAAATCAGGAGAATATGCTGAGGCTATGGCCTCATTGAACACAGCTGAAGAATTGTTAGATGGTGCGAATGATGAGCTAAAGACACAATTTTATCTCACTAAAAGTAGCGCATTGATGAAAAGTGCAGGAGCCAATATGGACAAACTAAAAATGGCGTCAGAATCCTTGGCAATAGCAAAAGAGATTGGAAGCAGTAAGATGGCTTCGAAAGTACAGGAAGGTTATCTTGCACTAAAAGAAAGTTTGGAAACGGGCGCAGGAAAAGATTATAAGGCAAAGAGGTATGAAATGGCGGCAGAAAAATTTCATACGGCTTACACCATAAGTCCTAAGGATACTCTTTTCCTATTTAATGCCGCACTTGCAGCAAAAATCGCTGAAGACTATGACAATGCCGGAATCTACTATCAGAAATTAACTGATATTGGTTATACTGGAATGCAAAGACAATTTGTAGCTACAAATAAGGATACAGGAAAGGAAGAACCTTTTGTAACTAAAATACAAAGAGACATAATGGTTAAAGGTGGAACTCATGTGAAACCAGAAGAAAAGATGACTGATTCTAAAAGAGAATTGATTTTATTGTCATTGGCCCAAATAAGTACTAAACAAGGTAATGATAAGAAAGCTATTGAATTAATTAATGAAGTGAGAGCTAAGAATCCAACGGATAAGACATTAATTCAAGTAGAGGCTGACATGGTCTATAAGCAGGGTAATATGGAACGTTACAATGAATTAATGCAAGAACTCATTGCATTGGATCCTGATAATCCAGATTTATATAATAACCTTGGAGTTGCAAGTGCGAAACTTGGGTTAAAAGATAAGGCCATTGAGTATTATCAAAAGGCTATTGCTTTAAAACCGGACAATGCAGGTGCTAAAATTAACATTGCTGTGCTTATTTTGACAGGTGAAGCTGAGCTAAATGAAAAGATGAATGCCCTTGGAACATCTAACGCTGATTATGCTAAGTACGATGAATATAAGGAAGAAAAAAACAGCCTTTATAGAGAAGCTGCCCCGTATCTTGAATCTGCATTGGAATCAAGAGCCGATAACATTGAAATCGTAAGAACCTTAAAAGGTATCTATAGTCAATTAGGTGATGATGAGAAATTTAAAGCAATGAAAACTCGCTTACAAGAAATGGAGGGCGGTCAATAGTAATGTCACTTTACATAAAAAACCTCTCAATTATTTTTGAGAGGTTTTTTATATAATACGTTTAATAACTCTAAGTTTATGAGTATGAGATCGTGCTTCATAATTAAAAATTCCCGTATGATCTAGACGGTCAATGCGAACCTTACCGTGTGCATGAATGATATAATTGTCCTTCATAATAATACCCACGTGTACAATATCACCTTCTGGGTTATCAAAAAAAGCTAAATCTCCAGATTCACTCTCCTCAATAAAACTTAATGCCTCACCTTGCTGTGCTTGCTGACTTGCATCACGTTTTAATTTATAACCATTTAGTTTATACACCATTTGGGTTAGTCCACTACAATCAATACCAAACGGCGTTTTTCCTCCCCATAGGTATGGAGCATTTAAATAGAGTAAGGCAGTTTCTACTATTTGTTCTTTAGGAAAGGTTTCTGAAAGTGTTTTTCCTTCAAAAGAATATTGAAGTAAGGGTGAAGTATTAACATTACTTCCAAGGCAAATAGACAGCAAATGGTTTTCAGAAGTAGTTATAAAGTCCACTAAATCTGATGACAAGACAGGTTTATCCTTTTCCAATATCCTGTAATCCCCCTCAGAAATGATATGGATTTGCTTGTTATCTATCCACCCTTCATATTTGTCAAATGCTAAACGAATGCGACTCCATTTCGCCCGAATTTCTAATATTTTGAATAGCTCTCCATATAACACCTGACTTACCAACTCACTTTTGTCGGAAGCTTCGGCTCGCAAGGGAACAACACTAAGAATACAAATACCGTAATTCATTTATGATCAATTGAAAAGCGTTTATTTTCTTTCAATCACCATTGCAGAAGCGCCGCCGCCGCCATTACAAATTGCTGCCGCACCAAGTTTGGCATTGTTTTGTTTTAATACATTTAACAGTGTGATAACAATCCTTACACCACTGCAACCTAAAGGATGACCTAAAGAAACGGCACCACCGTTAACATTAACATTAGAATCATTAAGACCCAATATTTTCATATTTGCCAGTCCCACTACAGAGAATGCCTCATTAAATTCGAAAAAATCTATATTGTCTTGAGAAACACCAGCTTTGGTAAGTGCTTTTGGTAATGCTTTGGATGGTGCTGTTGTAAACCATTCTGGTTCGTGAGCCGCATCTGCATAGCTTTTAATGCTCGCAAGTACTGTTAGTCCTAATTCTGAAGCTTTTTCAGCACTCATAAGTACCATTGCTCCGGCTCCATCATTAATAGTAGAAGCATTGGCCGCAGTTACAGTACCATCCTTGGTAAAGGCTGGTCGTAATGCAGGAATTTTTTCCATTCGAACATTTTTAAACTCTTCATCTTCTGAAACAATTACCGGTTCGCCTCGACGTTGAGGGACCGAAACAGGGACAACTTCATTGGTGAATTTACCATCCTTCCAAGCCTTCGCTGAGCGTTCATAAGATTGAACCGCGAACGCATCCTGATCTTCTCTAGAAAATTTATATTCAGATGCACAAGCATCCGCACAAACTCCCATAGCATTTTGATCGTAGGCATCCACAAGTCCGTCCTTCTGCATACCATCAATTAGTGTGGCAGGGCCAAATTTAACTCCGTTTCTCATATGCACATAATGTGGAATATTACTCATACTCTCCATTCCTCCAGCGACTACAATTTCCGCATCACCCAAAGCAATAGTTTGTGCAGCGTTCATAAGAGCTTTCATTCCGGATGCGCATACTTTATTCACCGTTGTACAAGGAACTGTACCTGGAATACCAGCTCCCAATGCTGCTTGACGAGCGGGTGCTTGACCAACACCAGCCTGCACTACGTTACCCATAAAAACCTCTTCAATAAGACTTGGGTCCAAACTAATGTTGTCCAATGCTCCTTTTATAGCAATAGACCCCAACTGGGTTGCAGTTAACGAGGAAAGACTTCCCATAAAACTTCCAATTGGTGTTCTGGCAGCAGCTACAATTACAACTTCTCTATTCATTTGATACGTGGAATTTTCAATTAAAAACGACTTTTCTAAAGTAAAGATAGCTTCAGAAATATGATGCAAATTTACACATTATATATTGAATTATCAATCTTTGAAGTAGTTGGCATGGGATTAATCAAACGATATTTATACCTTTACTTTTCGTAAACATTTTTATGAAAAACTTCTTAGCGTTATTTACTAAAAATCAATCCCTAATTTATAAGGTATTACTTTTTGTAATTTCCACATTTTTAATTATTTATTTGCTTCCGAAGGGAGGACAGTTTAAATATAATTTTCAAAAAGGAAAGCCATGGCAATATGAAAATTTATATGCTCCCTTTAGTTTTACTATAAAAAAGGATACGGAAACAATTGACAGAGAGAAAGAAACGATAATCTCTAGTGGAATTCCTTATTTTGAATACGACCTTACAATTGCTTCACAAAGTCAAACAGATTTTTTAAAGCTATTAGACGATACGTTTGTTGATAGTTTGTACAGTACTACCAGGAACAATGCCAGGCGAATAGGACTTTCAATTACCCACGATATTTATGAAAATGGTGTAATCGATGAGGTATATTCATATTCTTCAGAGAAAATTATTTATTTAAAAAAAGGAAATGAAATAGAAGAGGTTTTCTATGAACGCCTTTTTATGAAGGATAATTTAGACAATAAAGTGAGTACTGCCATTTCAAAAGAAGAGGCTTCCGATATTGAAACTTTATTGCGGAAATTATTAACACGAACAATTCAGCCAAATACATCTTTAAATACCAAACTTACTCAAGCCGCAACGGATGCTCAAATAAAAGCTATTAATCCAAATAGAGGAATTATTGAAAAGGGGGGTAGAATTATCGCAAAAGGGGAGGTGGTTGAAGGCGATAAATTTCAGATATTAAATTCGTTAAAAGCTGAATACCAGTCTCAGGTATGGAGTGCCTCCAATTACTATTGGCTTCTTATAGGGTATTCGCTATTGGTTTCTTTGGTTTTTTTAATGTTATTTCTTTTTCTGAAAAAATACCGCTCGGAAATATTCAATAATAACACCAAAGTTACCTTTATCTTTTTCAACATCTTTTTAATGGTCTTTTTGACGACTATCGTGGTGAAGCTTGATGCCAAATATGTCTATGTTGTGCCTCTTTGTATACTTCCGCTTATATTAAAGGCATTCTTTGATCCAAGACTTGGTTTGTTCGTACATGTATTGACAATCCTTCTTCTTGGTTTCGTTGTACCAAATAGTTTTGAATATATGTTCTTACAAATCATAGCTGGAATTGTAACAATTCTTACAGTTTCTGAGTTGTATAAACGAGCGAATCTGTTTATTTCGGTGGGTCAAATAACCTCAATATATATTATTGGCTACTTCGCATTTTTCTTGATTCAAGAAGGAAATATCCAAACAATAGAGTGGGAGACCTTCGGTTACTTTGTACTCTGTGGTTTGGCTACATTATTCGCGCATCCACTTATCTATTTTTATGAAAAAATCTTTGGATTGGTCTCGGATGTCTCACTTTTGGAATTGAGTGACACCAATTCGAAATTACTTAAAGAGCTTTCTAATAAAGCGCCTGGGACATTTCATCATTCACTCAATGTAGCCAACTTAGCCGAGGCAGCTGCCAACGAAATAGGAGCCAATTCAATGTTGGTCCGGGTAGGTGCGTTGTATCATGACTTGGGTAAAATGTTGAATCCGACTTATTTTACCGAGAATCAGGCTAATTCGATTAATACGCACGATGAGTTAGACCCTAAAGAGAGTGCTCGTATTATTGTGAATCATGTAATTGACGGTATTGAAATTGCTCGAAAAAATAAGCTTCCAGATCGGGTAATTGATTTTATTAGAACACACCATGGAACAAGTATGGTGTATTATTTCTATAAGAAAGAGAAGGAGCGAAAGGGAAAGGCTAATCCTGATGATTTTTGCTATCCAGGTCCAATTCCATTTTCAAAGGAAACCGCAATATTAATGATGGCAGATAGTGTAGAGGCTGCAAGCAAGAGTTTGAAAGAGCCTACCTCTACAAAAATTGATGCCTTTGTAGAAAAAATTATTGATGGACAAATGGAACAAGGACAATTCTTGAATTCGAACATAACGCTTAAGGAGATTCAAACAATAAAGAAGGTACTTAAAAGAAAACTCAATAACATCTACCATTTGCGTGTTGAATATCCCGAATAGGATTCCTTTACTTATCGTTATACTCTTTAGGAGTACAATTGTAAGCACCCTTAAAGCACTTTGCGAAATAAGAGGGGGTATTAAATCCAACACTATAAGCAATTTCAGAAATGGTTAAATCTGATGTTTCCAATAGTTTGGTAGCCGATTTCAACCTTTGAGATCGTATAAATTCTGAAGTGTTCAATCCTGTGAGCGCCTTTATTTTTCTGTGGAGCTGCATTCGACTTAAGCCAATTTCTTTGGAAAAATCTTCCGCGGTAAAACCGGTATCCATAAATTTTGAATTAATAAGCTCCTGAACACTTTCTAAAAATCTTTCATCTAGACTTACAACGGCTATATCTTTTGGGTGGAGATATACATTTTGTTTGTATCGTTTCCGAAGTTCTCTTCGACCTTCAATACTATTTATTACTTTTTGCCTAATTACTTCAGAATTAAAGGGCTTCGGAATATAGTCATCCGCTTTGCTTTTTAGCCCTTTTATTTCACTTTCTATATCGGCCTTTGCCGTAACTAAAATAATAGGGATATGGCAAGTGCGAGTATCTTCTTTTAAGGTATTGCATAGCTCGATGCCATCTTTATTTGGCATCATAACGTCACTTATGATAAGATCAGGAACATCATTTATTGCTGTGTTAATACCCTCCAAGCCATCTTTAGCCTCTAAAACCATAAATGAATCATTGAGTATAGAAGCCATATACTTTCGTACTTCTTCATTATCTTCCACAATCAATACAATAGGGACTTCTTCGGAATCCATTAAGAAGCTGTCGGATTTTCTTTGTTCAAAATTGAAAGTAACAGGGTCTATAACCAACGAATTTGCATTGTATTTCTCTTTCTCTATTGGAATAGAGACTTTAAATGAAATAGTTTTAAGGCTCTTCTTTTCTACTTTCACAGAACCGTTGCACTGTCCAACAAGTTCCTTTATTAACGACAGACCAATTCCAACTCCTTCCACACTTTTATCAAGTTGATAAAATCGATCAAATAATTTCGATAACATCTCTATCGGTACACTTTCATTTTCGTTTTCAACTTCAATCTCTAAGAATTCCCCATTTCGAGACGTGGCGAAGATTATTTCTGAATTTTCCGGAGCATACTTTATTGCATTGGATATAAGATTAAAGAGAATTTTTTCAAGAAAATCCTTATCGAACCAAGCATTTTCTTTGTAGTCGAAGGCAGTTTTTATGATAATTTTCTTGTCATTTGCTTTATGCTTAAAGGCTTCATAAACCTGCTCAAGCAGTGGTGCTAAATTATGTTGGCTTACCCTTAACTGTACCGAACCTGTTTCCAATTTTGAAAGATCCAATAATTGATTTACCAGCCTTAACATCCGTTGTGAGCTCGTCTCAATTAGGTTCAATACCTTTTTATCCTCCTTAGCAATTGATGATTTAGAGATTAGTTGTTGTATCGGCCCAGAAATGAGAGTAAGTGGCGTTCTAAACTCGTGAGAAATATTAGTGTATAGCTTGGATTTAAGCTCATCAAGCTTTTTTAAGCGTTCGGTCTCTCTGTGCTTTAATTGCAATTGGACTTGCATTTTCCAACGCCATTTTAGATACTTGTAGACAAGATAAAGAACTATAAATATGCCTAGTACATATGCAAATTTTGCCCAAAGCGTCAAGAACCAAGGAGGGGCTATTGTAAATGAGTAATTGGCCGGGCTTTCATCCCAAACTCCGTCATAATTGCTTGAGGTCACTTTAAAAACATAATCCCCAGCCGGAAGGTTGGTGTATCTTGCATAATTACTTGTTTTTTCTTTGGACCATGTTTGATCGTAATCTGCTAGAATATACTTGTATTTATTTCTTTCTGGTTGGGAGAAATGTAAACTGACGAAGTTAAACGTTAGCGTATTTTGTTTATAAGTGAATTTCGAGTGATCTCCAATATTTATCTCTTGATCAAAAACCTCAAGTTTAGATATTATAGTTTTAGGAGGTACTGGATTGTTAGATAATTCATCTGGTCGAAACCAGTTTACACCATTCAACCCTCCAAAGTATAATGTTCCGTCTTGGCCTTTAAAGGAAGCTCCTGTATTGAATTCCATAGCTTGAAGACCATCATAAGTATCGTAATTTATTATCGTTGATTTAATAGTGTCCTTGTTCCTAGAAAACCTAGAGATTCCTCTATTGGAGCTTAACCATAGGTTGTTTTTCGCGTCTGGTAAGATTGCATAAATAACATTATTGGGAAGTCCATCCATAAGAGTAAAACCTTTAATGGTTTCGTTTTTTGGGTCAAAAGCTTGCAATCCATTTCCATTTGTACCCACCCATATCAAATAGTTTTCAGAATCAAAATACAATGATTTTACGTTTGCAATTTCTTTGTTAGGGTAGTGGAGAAAAGATTCTTTATCTATTAAAAACTTATGTAATCCGTTGTTCTCGGTTCCAATCCAAAGTTGACCAGCCTGCCCCTCTATGATCGTTCTAATATTATTACTTGAAAGACCTTTGGTGTTGTTCTTATCGTATGTATATTGTTTGACTACACCCATGTTGGAGTCGAATTGGATAAGTCCGCTATCTCTAGTTCCTAACCAGTATCTAGAGTTACTATCCTTGAAGATACACCATACCGTAAACGCGTTAAGTTTCGGGGTAGTTTCAGAAGTAAACCTTGAAACTATACCATTTTGTATGATTGCTAAGCCTTCATCCTGAAAACCAACCCATAAACGATTACTTTCAGAAAGTAAACTCATTACCCGATCTGAGTTAATACTGTTTTTATCTCGTAAGTCATATTTATAGGATTTGTATTTATTTTCGTTAGGATTATAATATGTGAGTCCTTTTCCAGAGGTTCCAATCCAAAAGGCTCCATTAACATCAACTGCAATAGCTCTTGTAACACCAACATCTGCCTCATCTGGAATTGAAGCATTTGTAATACTGCTAAATTTTGTAAGGTTCTCATCATAATAACTTAAACCAGCGCCATCGGTTCCAAGCCAAACCGTACCAGTAAAATCCTCATAGGCACATAAAACATCATTATAATGTAGCGCCTTAGGATTAGACTGTTGAACTATAAACTGAGAGATTACCTGATGTTTAAAGTCCAAGAGATAGACTCCGTTTCCGTATGTACATACCCAAAGTCTGTCCTTTGAATCAAACAGCAAAAATTGTATGTTTAGGTTTGTTGGTAATTGATTCGCTATATTAAATCCACTAAATGATTCAAGAGAGGTACCATTTGCCGAAATTTGATAAAGCCCGTTTTGATGAGAACCTATCCATAAGGTATTATTTATGCCATTCGCACTACTGCTGAAGTTTACCGTATTCTGGCTATTGGATGCAAAAGGAATATTTTTGTACTTGAAAGTAATAGGGTCCAACTCAAATACGTTTTCTGAAGCTAAAACGATAATTCTATTCTGATTTTCAGAAATAGAAGAAACTCCTTTAATAATGTCCAATCCTTTGAAAACCTGTATGGTATCCTTGTCATTAAAAACATATAATCCATTTCCATATGATCCCACCCAAGTATTTTGATATGTATCTTGATAAACGGTACTTACCTTTTGAAACCTATTTATCTTTCTGAAAGAATCTACTTCTATATAATACTTTTCAAGTACTTCGTCTTTTGTTATGATGTACAGGTCTCTTTTTCTATCAACATATATTTTTCCTAATTTGCTATAAGATTCTTTGGTAATATCTTCAAAAAACTTCTGATAATATCTAAACTCATTTCCGTCGTACTTGTTTAGACCATCTTGAGTGGCAAACCATAAATAACCAATGCTATCTTGGGCGATACTAACAACACTATTCTGTGACAACCCTTCATTAACCGAGAGCTGTCCAAAAGATATTTGTTTTGGAGGTTGACCAAATACTACTACAGAAAATAGGCAGAGGCAATAGAAAAAAATCACTAGTTTCCTTTTCACAATAGCATGTTTGGCATGAATAAGGGTAAAATTACTAAATATGGAAAGAACTCTTTAGCATTAATTGGTAAGAAGCGAATAGAAACAAAAAATCCCCATCTAGAAAGAAAGGGATTCGATGTGAACCCGATAGGATTCGAACCCATGACCGCCTCCTTAGAAGGGGTTAAAATGACCCTTGTAATGTGCCAAGTTTATTGATGTTTATGTCGTTTTGAAATAATAATTGCATTAATAATTAAAAAATGAGCACTAATTTATTTCAAATCTTGGCAAAAAGAACCTAATAAATTATATTTCCAAAACAATTATTGTCTTTTGAAACCCCTTGTTAAACGTCGATAAACACTGATATAACGCGACTTTATTCCTCCATGGTGATATATATATATATTGAATATCTTAAAATCCTTACACAATGAAAGAAGTATTATTTGTATTAGCTATGTTATTATTGACTAGTACGTCAATGACATTTGTTTCTTGCACAAAGCTGTATGTAGTCAAACTTAACTTTATCCTGCCTTGGTAAACTTTAGTTTGACTACATACAATTGTGAAAGGTAAAGAACTGATGGTTGATTCCTATTTAAGAAGGTATAATTAGATAATAGAATTTGAGATGCATATTGTCAATGTTTTTTGTATAAAAACGGATTAGTCTTTTTCTTTCTAATTCTTTTAAAAGAATGCAAATCTTACCTAACGATCTAATGCCATTAATACTTTTTAAAATCTGAAAACTAGATAAGTCTTTAGTCCCTAGACAGTGTATAATTTGTAATTCTATGTTTGAAAGATTTTTAGTATCCATTTGAGAACGATAAAATTACTCAAAACATTAAAGAATGAATTTCTAATGAACAAGTTTATAAGTATTTAAACGAAAACCAGAAATATAATATGGAAAAAACAACGACATACCACAAATCCGAATTAAAAAGAGGAACGTGCCATGGCTCTTCAGAATTCAGTCGGGAAACATTAATTGAAGACGAACACCATCGGTGTGTTGATTGCATCGAGGCAGATGATTTTTATGAAACAACAATGAAAGGACTTTAAACAGTAGGTTTCATGGTGTTTTCAGAAAACGTTTAGGACGCTATTTTTTAGTATAAAAATACCTCTCTACTAAAGATGGGTGTAGGGTTTTGATTGCTATTCTTTTAAGAGTTTTCTTAGTGTTGTTCCAGTTTTTGTCTTTACTTCAACAAAAAGTAACCCGCTGGGTAAAGAAGAAATATCTATTTGTTCTGTGTTTTTATCTTTTTGAAATAGTCTTTTCCTAGAATATCATAAACTCTAATACTATTAATAGGCTCAGGGCTTGTTATAAATAGCATGTCTTTGGCTGGGTTAGGGTATATTTAAGCCCCTTTATCTCAAAGTCTGCTGTACCCAAAATGGCAAGATTCTCATACCAGAATAAATCATTTCTATCCTCGGCAATGAACAAAGAAGTGCTTATTAAATCTAGATCCCCATCTCCATCTATATCTAAAGGAGCTATATTGTTTCCAGTAGTTCCTCCCGCTGGTGGATCCACAAAATTAGCAGGGCCAAAAGTACCATCGCCATCGGTAATCCACTAAAAGAAGGTGCCCGGCACAAGACAATTTTTAATGAGCAAACCGTCTTAGTTGATAGTTTGTTTAAACAGATAGACCTCCAGAGGCAGGAAAACGATGTATATCGCGATGAGATCATTCCGGCACTTAAATCGCTAAATAATGAAAAGGACAACGAGCTCCTGTTTATAAATGAAAAGTTGGAACTCAAGGAAGAAAACCATAAAGCTCAATTAAAAAGCAAAAAAAGCAACTTCTGGAAGGGGCTTGGAATTGGGGCTGGGATAATTGCTGTTCTTTCTCTATTGTTCGGAGGGTAAACCATTAGTCTTCCATGGAATGACGGGTGTTGTTTGTTCTAATTAAATCAAAATAATTTGGATATACTTACCTCCGAAATCAAACCCTAAAAGATTAAAAGAATGGATTTATAGGGCTGTAATTGTCATAATTATTTTACGATAAGTTTACGTAATTAAAATTTATTTATTATAATACACAGGTTATCAATAGTGTAAAATCAATTATCGATTGGTTTACACATAGAGCCTTAGTTTAATAAGAAAAAGTCTAAATGAGTTCATAATATAAATTACCATTGTATTGTATCGGTAGCTAGGCATTGCAGTGATATGCCAAAAGCAGTATAAGTTGAATTCAATCCTGTTGGTCCTGTAAAATTATAATAAATAGTCGTATTAATCAGTCCAAGTAAATTTTGACTAGGAGAATGTAAACCTATACTTCTAGCTCCAGAGGTTAACTGAGTACTTTTCTTGTATACGAAATATTGAACTCCTCCTCCTGTAAATGTTGGAATGTTAGGACCCAATTGAACCATATCTCTAGTGTTAGCAGGACCATCAAAAAACTTTAGGGCAGTATGTGTGTTTGAGCCTGAAAACCTAATTTTAAAAGCATAAATACAGTGGGCGTCAGGTACAGAAATAGAGGTTGAACCATTATCAACCTGAAGAATATGAGCCGATCCTGCATGGGCAGCAGTTGTCGCAGTCGCATATACACTTTCTTGAATTCCCCCTCTAACTGTATTAGAAACTGTTATAGGAAGTTGATTATATTCTGCTTGAGTAATCACTATCCAAGAGTCAACAGGAGCAGCGTCGTAGGAGGCGCATGAAGCACATCCAGCATTAACTAGAGCTTGTCTAATAGCATCATTGCTATTTGTAGTCCTATTAAAATTACAGCTTGGTGTAGTGCTAAGTGAGTATGAAAAATTTCCAGCTGCAGTTGGGGTTCCTGTTGCAGTTAAAATAATATCTTGAGATCCAAGAGCTGTAAATGTTCCACTTCCACTAAATGTAATACCATTTGCAGTTGCAGAAATAGAATAAGTGCCTATTGATGTTACATTTGCTGTAATTGTTTGTGTAACTCCGCTTACTGGTGTACCAATGGTTAACGTTCCTGTTGAATTTGTTGTGCAAATATATGATGTAACTATGCCTGTTCCGTTTGTACTTGGATTAATAGGTGAGGAAGTTATACAACCTGTCCAAGTATTATTTGCATAAAATTTAATGCAATCTGATGATAAATCATAGATTATCATTCCGTTGACAGGATTTGTAATAATACCTGTATTGGCAACTCTTGTGATTAATAATGCTTTATTACTACTCTCTAATTCTAAAATAGAACTTGGAGCAGGATTTGTTGTTCCAATTCCAACTTGTGAAAAAGAGGACGAATAATAGAGTAGAAAAGCTAATACTAAATATTTCATGATATACGCCTTTTAGAGTTCTAAATTGATTTGGGAAGGTAAGTTAAAAAAAAAATCTTAGTGATATGACAAATTCACAAGAAATATTTGTGATAGCTTTAGGATTACAAGAGCCTTGGAGGAAAACCGCGTTGGGCAATAAGTATGCTTGGAACAATATCCATTTCTATCGTATCTTTGTCTAGTATTAAGTACATAAAGGGTTGTTTTAAAATGTTTTACGTCGATAATGCAAATGTTTACAACACTTTTTATATCTTTAAAAAAAAGTTTAAATCACTTCATTATGTAAATTATTTCTTTTTGATTTAGACATCTCACTAATGTTATTAGTTGCTTGATTTTTCATTTCCTGAAGCACTTTAATCGTATTGTCTTTACTTCCGTCATTTACAAAACAAAGATGGTAATCCTTATTTTCTTTAATGAAGCTTACGAATGCTTTTTGGTTCAATCGATCTTCCTCGTTGTAACAGGGAATAATTATACCAGTTTTTATATTAGTTGTTTTACGGTTTGAATTATTTATAGTACAAACATATCTCAGTTTGCATCCCTGCTTTGAAGATTTTCGGCGGATAGAAATCTTCTGTCGGTGAATACCGTTTATCGACAGATGTACCATTCATCGAAACCCGTATCTTTGAGAAGAAAGTCATAGTGACTATTGTAACACTGCCAGTTGAAATGTCATTGCAACAAAGGACAATACAAGAAGAAACGTTATTAAAATCG
>MAAC01010000.1_pt1 | contig 32858 bp, 34 predicted proteins | sample 1115981 | NCBI WGS metagenome assembly MAAC01 (sample SAMN04961126, study PRJNA320927) | seawater metagenome | isolation source: sample BD02T64 sea water enriched with oil for 64 days | place: USA:Gulf of Mexico | collected 2013-07-27 | reverse complement strand
GTACGCTTGAATCCCATCTCTGCCAAGTTAAGTTCGTTAACGAAAGTATCAATCACTCTAACGGAATTATTTTCAAGGATATAATCATCTAAAACTTCGGGAAATAATGTGACTTGTGTTCGGCTTTGACCTACGGTAAAACCTGACATGTTAAGATACTTTTTATTAATTAACCTATTAATAATTATAGTAAAGTTTAAGTGATTATGATGTTGTTAGTTAAGACTGATTGATCATGAAAAATCTGTATTCATTCCAAAAGGCGATCAATAGTTTTCACACAGCCTGTGCGCATTCTTGACATTAGCTTCAAGTGTATTCCCATATATTTTCTAATGATTTATTAGTGTTATATTACTGAGAAATTTTAGTAATAACCCGAAAACAACACATTTACATTCTAAGTGCTTTAACTAGAAAAGTTTTATTGAATTTGCTATTAATAGTGAAAGTAGAAACGTGAGCGACTTGTTAGCAGAAATATGCGCAAGTTGCGCACTATTAAATTGTTATAGGGCCTATCAGAATATCGCACCTCAGCTCTACGAATTCTAAAAGGAAAAAGATGAATAGACTTTGTGGTCTAGATTTATTGCGGGCCATTGCGATTATCTGGGTAATGCTTTTTCACGCTACGAAATACGGCACGCCATATAGAGAGTTTTCAGGACTTGGTTGGATGGGAGTCGATCTTTTCTTTGTTCTCAGTGGTTTTTTAATTGGCAGTCAATTGTTTAAATTAGTTTCCCAAAGAAAGGAGATTAACTTAAGTGAATTTTACTTATGTCGTGCTTTTAGAGTTCTTCCCGCATATATAGTGGTTTTGACAATTTACTTTTTAGTGCCTTTTACTAGGGAAGGAAATGGCTTACAACCCATATGGCAGTTTTTAAATTTTTCGGTAAATTTGTTCATAGATACTTCTAGCAGTAATACATTTTCACATGTTTGGTCATTGTGCATTGAAGAGTATTTCTATTTGTTATTTCCGATAGCTGTATTGTTGTTAATGCATAGAAGTAGCGTTACCAAAATCTTAGTTCTATCGTTATTTGTTATTGCCTTTGGCATGTATTTACGAGGATATATTTGGGTAAATCAATTAGGTTGGGGGCAGTCGTATTTTGAAAATATATATTATCCTACATACACAAGATTAGATGGCCTATTAGCGGGGGTATTACTAGCAACACTTAAAGTGTTTAAACCTGAGTTGTGGGGCTTTACAATGAACCACGCTAATAAAGTTTTAGTTGTGGGCCTTTCAGGATTAGCACTTGCGATATGGATCTTTAAAGCTCGCTTCGGGTATATGGCAACAGTAATTGGTTTTCCAATACTGTCATTCAGTTTCGCATTAATTGTTGCTGGAGCATCTAGCCCGTCTTCCGTATTTGGTAAATATAAAGTACCAGGCGCCTATTTTGTGGCTACATTAGCTTATAGTCTTTATCTGACACATAAATCTGTATTTCACATGGTAAATACAACCATTGGAGAGCAGTTAAGCGCAAATGGATATATCGCATTCTTTGTTTATGGGGGATCCGTCTTTTTAGTTGGCATAATTTTGTATGTAATTGTAGAACGGCCATTTCTTAAACTGCGGACTGCGGTCATTGATTGGGATAACAGAAAACCTCAAAAAGTAGCAGAAATAAACTCGTAACTTGATATAGTAAAGCTCTTAGTACGTGGGCCTAAAACAAGTTGCTTAAACGGACTGTGTAGTTTCCCCGTTTTAGTGGACACCAAAATCTAACTAAACATAAGATGTTATCGATACAAAAGCTAATCCGAATCAACGCTACAGGCTAAATGCTTAATGTCTCTAATGTGGCATTACCGTCATGTCATCATCGTGGGCTTTATATAGAAAAAAGGTTGTTGCCTTAACTTCGTTGCAAAAGGTGCTTTTTTTGATTTAGTGTTATCTAGAAAACTAATTGGTTATAGTAAAAGAGTAATTAAACTTTAAAGGTGTAATCGGAAAACAAAATCTAATGACAGAATTAAAACAGACCGAGAGGCTTAAGTTACTTGAACGAGAAATCAGCCTTCTTAAAAAAACAAGAGAACTTGAACAAGGTAGAAATAATGTCTTAAGAATGGTTGCCCAGGGAGCTGAGCTTGAGCATGTATTAGATACGTTGTGCCATAATACCCAGCGATATAATGAAAAGATATTTTGTTCAGTTTTAAGGTTTGATGCTAAACATAATACCTTACATCCAATTGCTTCAGCGTCATTACCTAAATACTATTGTGATGCGCTGGAGGGGATTCATGTTGGGGCGGGTATGGGCTCATGCGGAACCGCTGCGTATACTAAAAAGCGTGTGATAGTGGAAGACATCAATACTCACCCATACTGGATGCAATATAAAAAACTACCTTTAGGTGCTGGTTTACAAGCTTGTTGGTCTGAGCCTATTATAGGAAGAGATAATCAATTATTTGGCACCTTTGCTCTGTATTACTCTGTCCCTACATCACCTACCAATGAAGATATTCAATTCATTGAAGTTTGTGCAAGTTTAGCCGCAGTGGTATTTGAAAATGCAGAAACGAGAAAAAGGTTACTTGATGCTAATTACTTACTTAACCAAACAGTTGACCAGCGCAATCATGAATTAGAACAAACAAACCTTGAATTAGCGGCAACTCTTGAACAGCAGAGCGAACTTCATCAAAAGAACGTTAATTTAGAAAAGGTCTCGACAACCAAGAACTTAATTATCGGTTTTGCGCACGAAATAAATACGCCAATAGGGATCGCACTGACAGCAATAACCACCGCTGAACATCAATTTGAACAGCTTAGCCTGTTACTTCGTCAAGGTAAAGTTAGCCGAAATGCAGTTGAAGAAATGTCAAACTCTGTCACTGAAGCTCTCTCGCTTAACCAAATAAATCTCACTCGAACTGCGCAGTTACTTTCAAAATTTAATGACATTAATTTTGAGCTTGATGTTGCCCATAACTCACCGTTTTATCTCAGAGAGTTCTTTAGCAAACTAAAAGTTAATTTTAGACAGCAATCTGACGAATTTAAAATCGAAATTATTTGTGGAGAAATTAACGTTCCTCACTCCGAAAGCGCTTTGTGGCAAATCATGTGTCAGTTAATTGAAAATACATTTACTCACGGATTTAAAGAAAAACCTACAGGAACAATCTCGATTGTAGCAACATCAAATGAAAGCTCGATTGTAATAACTTATCAAGACAACGGTTGTGGTATTTCCTCTATACACAAAGATATGGTATTTGAGCCATTCTACTCCACTAACAGAATTGGTGGACACCTTGGTTTAGGCCTTAATCTTGTTGCAAATATATTAACAACAACCTTTCACGGAAAGATTCAGCTCTTACCAACCCCTATTGGAGTTAGGTATGAAATTAGTATTCCTATAGATATTACAAAATAATAGACTGAACAAATGATTTACTTACTTTTTGCTCATAGAAGACCATAAATTTACTGGTTGTTAGAGCAACTATGCTAAGTGTGCTTTAAATCTACAAAATATTTATGTCTGCTTATGTTTCGATAGTAGACTCAATTTTGAGTTATTTCAGCTAATATATTTGGTCTTCAAAGTGGAAAAAGTGACGGCTAGCTCTAAATTGTTTTGGGAAACTTAACTGCATATATTTTTATGGCAAGATCATGGACAAGAAAGCTGACATTTCATTTTCATCTATAATCTAAATCACTAGCCAATTTAGTTATACCACTACAAAGGGAACAATCATTACATGAAAAGTATTTTATTAGCAGCGCTTGTTGCTTATGTTATCAGCTGTATTTTGATATATTTCGGTCAAAGAAACTTATTATATTTTCCACAACCAAGCGACAAGAACGTTGGCGCAACTAAGGTGAGCTTTACCAGTAATGGAATTGAACTGAGAGGTTGGATAGTTAACCCAAAACAAGATGAGGCGTTACTATACTACGGTGGTAATGCCGAAGGCATTGAACAAAACATCCCATTTTTCCAAAGTATGCTGCCTAATTATAGTGTTTACCTGATCCCATACAGGGGCTACGGAGAAAACATAGGAAAACCTACGGAGAACGATTTGTGTATCGATGCGTTGCATATATATGATCAACTCATTATGCAGCATACAAAAATTTCTCTTTTTGGACGTAGCTTAGGATCAGGCATCGCATCTTATGTCGCGGCAAGGCGCAGAATTAAAAGCCTTATTCTTGTTACTCCCTATGACAGCATTGAAAATGTTGCGAAAGGTGTCTACTGGATGTTTCCGATCTCTTTGTTATTGAAAGATAAATATAATTCACTCGCTCATGTAGCACGAATTAAAACTCAACCTCTCATTTTAATGGCCGAGTATGATCAGGTGATCCCCAGAAAGAATAGTGAGAATTTAATATCCGCTTTTGGAAAACACCAACAGTCGGTGATCGTAAAAGGAGCCGGACATAATGATATTTCAAGTTACCCAGAATATGCAAACTCGATTTATCAATATCTGCAATCCAATTCACATTAATCCAATTGACTATATTGGCTGTGAAGCGGAAATGCTGTTATTGACACAGCACGATTAAGACATGACAGCAAATGCCACTTTGAAGTCATGCCAATGCGACTTCGTGACTGGCGGTAATGGTGGATGAGTTGCCAGTCATGGTGTAAATTAATGGTTAGGTGAAATATATGTCTTCTGAAAGGCTCATAGTTGACGTAACCATTTGAAAAGCTTAATGTCTGCATAGAAGAAGCACCAGACGGCCAGTAATCTAAATAATGGTCAGTATAGATGCTGGCCTAAAAGAACCGAAAAGAAAATCACGCCTCTAGTACAATTGATATACAATCTCTGCTGCTTATACTTAATGAGTATCTTGTAACGATTAATGTAAATAAAAAATGAAGTGGCTTACATGATAGTAAAACCTATAATTTCATCAGTAAAAATGATGGCATTAATACTTTCTCTATTTATCCAGGGAAGTATTTGTGCAGAAGAAATAAAAATTTTCGCGCTTCTTATAGACGGTTTACACCAAACCGATGGTAAAGGTAAATATGATGAAATTATTAATAAGCTTGAAATTACCGACCTTCATGTGATATCCCCCAAAAGAGCATTTAGTGAATTTCATAATGATAATTGTTTGCATTGCTGTCTGACGCCAGCGAATAAAAACACCAATTTTTATGAATATGGGGATAATTATATAACGAGTAACTCGATGAATATGGCTGCTATTTATATTTGGTCAGCTCCTAAGCTCGGGGCTACGAGCGATTTATCGGATTTGAAGGGGGAGCGCGTGGGGGGGCGTTTTGGTATGCCTTATGGTAACAAAGTCAAGCAAGCTGTTAAAAATGGAGACTTTACACTTACTTTGAACTACAAAATTGAAACATCTATTAGGTTGGTCAACAGTAACAGGCTCGACTATTTTTTGGCTTATACGCCAGATGCTTGTAACGCATTCAAAAAACTAAACCTCCCCTTGTTTAGCTATGTCAAAGAGAGTCCAATATCTACTCATCAGGATCGTGTTTTATGTAAAAAAACGGCAAAAACAGAAGCCTTTATCAAAAAACTAAACAAATTATTTATTGATCAAAGTAAAGTACAACCCGGGTGCAATAATTAGTGGGTATACCTTACATAGCTGCCCTTTAAAATATAGCTAAAGTAAAGTATTACATAGACAGAACTAGCAGCCTGGTTGAAAACAGCTGTTAGATTAATACCTGCGAATGGCTGCTTACCCTATGTTGTGCCATTGATGAGGAATTTCTCTAGTGGCAGGTATGGCACAAAGCGTCTGACAAATGCTTTCATAATTCACCGAAGTTAATGACCGCAAAGTTGACAATTTTTGCCCTTACTATTAATCAATACTTTTGCAGTAATTGGAGTCCACAGCATTGATACATCTACTACAAACTCACTATTATCTGTATTAATACTCTTTCCAATTTCATATTGTGGTGTTTTAATAGCTATAAGAAAAGTCTTAAATGTTTTCGTGTAAAAGACTGAAAAATAGAATTAAATACTGTTGACTATATTTCATTTAAGAACATATTAATAAACGAATTTAGCCTGTTTTTAGTGCATTATACTTAATTGGAGTATCGAGTGATGAAGTACCTATGGATGTTTGTCTTCATAACTGTATTTATTTGGTCTGGGGTATCCCCTAAAGATCAATTTACATGGTTTCTTGAAGTTCTTCCTGCTTTAATTGCAGGAGTCTTATTAATTGTTACCTACAATTCATTCCGGCTTACTTCAATATTATATGTCTTTATATTATTACATTGCGTTGTTTTAATGATAGGTGGTCATTATACCTACGCGGAAGTACCATTTTTTGATAATTTATTTGGTGCAGAGCGAAATAATTACGACAAGGTAGGGCATTTCTTTCAGGGTTTTGTACCAGCGTTATTAGCGAGAGAAATTTTAATTCGTAAAAGCGTGGTAAATGGTAACTTTTGGCGAAATATTATTATTGTTTCTATCTGTTTGGCTTTCAGTGCATTTTACGAATTAATTGAGTGGTGGGTTGCTTTGGCTTCGGGTGAAGATGCAGAAGCCTTTTTGGGAACGCAAGGATATATTTGGGATACTCAATCAGATATGGGCTTGGCTTTATTTGGTGCTATTTTATCATTGATTATCTTACCAAAACTTCACAATAACCAATTAAAAAATTTAACCAGCGACTAAGGTCGTTCTTCAAACTGTTTTTTAGTTTCTGCTAACCATACCCGAGACCATTCAATGTGCAGGTTTCTGCAGAAAAAACGATTTAATCAAGGTATATTTTTATTAAGGTTTATTCAGGAGAATAAGCTCCTGTATTATCTGATAAGCTACATCCATGCAGCGTCCTTAAAAAAATGTAACGTAGTTAATCTTACTTGAGGTTCATTATGCTTTATCAAAAACCAGCTTTAAGGAGCGATAAAGTTAGGTTTTACAATTTATGTAATATCCTCTTGCTATGTTGGTCAACACCATTAATACTAAAAGCAAATATGGTAAAATCGATGCCAATTTCTTTAATTGAAGGTACGCTTTCCCTCTTTTAATACCTGCAACATAATACATTGATGCCGTTTAAAAAGTAGAGTTCGTATCATTCGTTAAGCAACAATTCAAATATGGAGTATTTATGATAGATTTTAAAAATTCATCAGTTTTCAAGTTAAAAGCGATCGAAACAGACGAGGCGAGAGAAGATTTTCATAAATTTATGATAGATGGTGAATCAATTTTTGCTGCTTTTAAAAGTATTAGAGATCAAGTGGTTTTTACTAATAAAAGAATTATTGCGGCGAATGTTCAAGGAATTACAGGTTCAAAAGTTGATTACACTTCTTTGCCTTATAGCAAGATTCAAGCGTTTTCAGTTGAGTCATCGGGTACATTAGATTTGGATTGTGAAATAGAGGTTTATTTAAGTGAGCTGGGAATGGCTAAATTTGAATTAAAAGGCTCTTTCGATCTCATACAATTTAATAAACACATCAGTCAGTATGTGCTTGCATAATAAGGTGAATGTATGGAAGTAAGTTTACTAAGTATCTTCATAACGGTGGCAATAGCTCATTTTCTTGCATTGATAAGCCCCGGACCAGATTTTGTGCTAGTTGTAAAAAGTGCCATCAAAAATGAAGGTAAAAATGCTATTGGTGTTGCGTTAGGTATTGCGTCTGCTAATGCCGTTTACATCGGTTTATGTTTGGTTGGTGTCGGCTCAATTTTAGCTGCATCTGTGTCGGTAATGATCGCGCTAAAGATTATCGGTGGACTGTTTCTAATTTATCTGGCGGTACAGGCTTTACGAGCTCGTAAGAATTCATATAGTGACTTAGATATGGCTGAGCATGAAAATGCTAGTACCATTAAAACAACTTTTTTCAAAGAATTCATTACTGGATTTATGTCTGGAATATTGAATCCAAAAAATTTGTTGTTTTATCTTAGTCTATTTACTGTTGTGCTTACACCTGAAGTGGGCTTTGCTTTTAAATTGGGCTTAGGTATCTGGATGACAGTTATTGTATTTTTATGGGATCTATCAATCATCTTTCTTCTTTCAACAGATAAAGTAAGAAGTAAGTTTACAAAAGTAGCCTATTACATTGACAAAATTACCGGTGTATTATTAGGGCTTATTGGTTTTGCTATTGTAAAATCAGCTTTGATAAAACAGTAAAAAGTAGCAATTTATTCAAAATGACACAAGACAAAGGACTGCTCGCATTGCAGTCTTTAGCTAACAATTTTGCTTTTAATGAAGTGTTATATTATTGGAAAAATATGAAGAAAAATTCTATTCCGCTATTTATTGGCGTAATTTGTAGTCTTATCGCTATTTGGTTTGTTAATGATTATTTGTTAGTGGCTCAATGTGTCGATAATGGCGGTATTTTTGAATACAGTAAAGCCGAGTGTTTGTTACAAAATGGCGAGGTAAAAGTATCAGAGTTAGGAAAGTATGTAATGGCAATATATTTTTTTATGGGTATGTTAATCTCGTTGTTTGTTTCATTTTCCATTCGTAAAATATTTAAGATAGAGCAGTAGAATCATATCTGTATAACTCACTAGTTTATGGAGTAATGATTATGATTGATATACAACATTAGGTACAAACGATATAGAAAAAAGTGCCAAATTATATGGTGCTATATTTACAAAGGTTGATGCAAAAAGGATAATGGAAAATGAGACATTCATAATATGGTCTCAGGGAAGTGGCAAACCTAAATTTGTAATTACCAAACCTTTTGATGGTAATCCATATCACCCTCTTTATCTAGAACCAGATATTGTTGATTAAATCATTTTCAAATACAAAACACTGTAAACATAACTAGCAAATAACCTAGTATACGTAATTGTTGACTGTGTTCTACGTCACATCACATTGTAGCTAATAATATTCAGCCTAATAACAAGGTGTTAAGTCTATATTTAATGGTTAATTTATGATAAATATTTCGAACGAAAATAACAAAAACCTACTCAGCCCTTGTGTTAACAAATGTAGGTTGAACGAAAACAAAGTATGTATAAGCTGTTATAGATCTATCTCAGAAATTACGGGATGGCGTGATAAATCTGATAATCAAAAGAGACAGATAATAGCGCGTTGTAGTCAAGGAAATAATCATTAGTACCATTGCTAATAAACACATTAGAAAACAAGTTTTGTGAACATATAGCTACTGTTTGTTCTTATCCTCCAAATGAAGCTCTGGGTTGGGAAGAAACTTATTTGATTTGGTATTACAATAGATAAAGTCGCTAATAAGAGTGTTCCGTTAATGTTTAGTGGTTAAGTAATACAAACGTTTGTTTTGTACATCAACCATTGTAGTAAGCAATTTCAAGCCTCTTTTATAACCTTCTAGTGAGAACTAAGTATCTAATGGAAATAATCTTAATTAGACATGGAAAGCCAACATCTGCAAATAATCCAATAATTAATGCATGTGAATTTACCCATTGGATTAGACGATACAACCTTTCTGACGTTGCCAACGATAGTCGACCTGAAAAGGTAAATGATGAATATAAATCATTTTATATTGTATCAAGTGATCTAAAACGTGCGATACATTCAACTAAAATATACGTTGAAAAGTCACCTGAAATAATTGATAAACTGTACCGAGAAATGGAAATACCTAGATATAAATTACCCTTTCAATTAACCGCTTGGCGTTGGGTTTATCTATCAAGAGTGCTTTGGATGCTTGGCTGTAAAGGTTCATTTGAATCTTTTAAGCAAGCGAAAGCACGTGCAGAACTAGCCGCAGAGAAGTTAATTGAAATAGCTAAAAATCAAGGTGAAGTTGTACTGTTTGGCCATGGATTTATGAATCGGTATATTAGAAAGGCATTGATTCAAAAAGGCTGGATGTTAAATTCAAAAAGTAACGCATATTGGGGTGTTACTAGTCTTGAAATTTAACAAGGTAATAAAACGTAACAATTAAAGTTAAGTAGCCCTTTGTGCAGTATAGTCAAACACCAAATTTAAACTTATTATGGTGCTAATCAAATAGACAAACTCAATCAACGTTTTAGCCTGAGGGGTTAATACTTAACAAGATATTAATTACCGCTTATCGTGGCTAAATATACTTAGGAGTATTAAGGTTATGACGACCAATTTAAAATTAAATTACGTTGAATTCCCCGCGAGTAATATTAATAAGACAAAAATGTTTTTTGAAAAAGCTTTTGGCTGGTCATTTATAGATTACGGACCGGACTATTGTTCTTTTTCGAATCAGGGGTTGGACGGAGGCTTTTATAAATCAGATCTAATATCAGTGTCGTCTAATGGTTCAGCTTTACTTGTTCTAAAAAGTAATGATTTAGATCACACTCAATTAGCTGTCGTATCTGCGGGTGGTATAATATCTACGGCTATTTTTTCATTTCCAGGTGGCAGGCGCTTTCACTTTATTGAGCCTAGCGGTAATGAATTTGCAGTGTGGTCTTTAACAAACACATAACAGTTAAATAAGCTCTGTTTTGTTGCATATTAACAATTATTTTATTAAGGCATATTTTTGCATTTACCTTAGGAACGTTTAGTTTTGATAGTTACCCTTAGAAATTTCATCGATACGGATGCTAATTTATTAATTTTATACTTAAATGATGATAACGTTACGAAATATATTACAGATGCTATTCCTCAACCTTATACAGAATCTGATGCTCACTGGTGGATAAATAATTTTAGGGACTCTGAATATATTAAAGCAATCGAGTATGAGGGTAGGCTAGTAGGTTGTATTTCTGCTAACAAAGGTGATTATGAATATAGTTGCGGTGCTGAATTAGGCTATTGGATTGGAAGTGCGTTTTGGAATAAAGGTATTGCCACAGAAGCAATTCGAATCTTTTCTAAATTGTTACTTAAAAACACTCAATTAGTCCGATTATTTGTATCTGTTGTTTCTGATAATATTGCTTCTATCAGGGTGTTGGAAAAAAATGATTATTGTCATGAAGGTATTCTTAAAAAAGCTTCATTTAAAAATAATCAATATTATGATGAATATTTGTTAGCTAAAATAAGTACATAAAAGTAATTTTAAGACTAAAAATAGTAAGCGACCTATCTCATGTACCTTTTATAAAGATAGCCTTTTAGTCTTTTAGTCTTTTAGTAAGGCGTTAATATTTAGGAATATCTATGAAAATTGAAGTATTAGAAAACCCTGAACAGGCATTGATTGATTATCTTGACAAAAAAATTAATGATTTCAATTGGGCTAATTGGGAAGTGAGTAAGCGACTTCCCTTAGCAGTACAAATAAAAAATGATAAAGGAGTTATTATTGCGGGTGCCGTTGCCCGTTCATTCGGAGATTGGTTGTTATTAGATACATTGTGGGTTTCAGATGAGCTACGAGGTCAAAACATAGGTAGTAAATTACTAAAAGAAATTGAAGACGTAGGTAGAGAACGTGGGTGCATTAGGTGTCTACTCGATACACTTAATTTCCAAGCGATGCCATTCTATGAGAAACATGGTTACAAAACGCAATGGACTCAGCAAGGTTACCCTAAAACGGGTTGCAAATACTTTATGGTAAAAGAGTTATAGTCGCGTGTGTGGTTAATATTGTTACTATGTTCATAAGTAGGGAGTTAGGTGTTAAATGAGTTTTATTTCAAATATGAAAGAATCAATAAATGATTTAAATGGTGATAATAAAAATTATTACAATCAAACTTTCAACGATTTAAAGTTTTCTCAAAAGAAAATTTTGAATAAAGAGTTTTTCGATTGTTGCTTTGAATCATGTGACTTTAATGAAGCGCACTTTTTAAACTGTGAATTTAATAACTGCACATTTATAACCTGTACTCTTAATAACGTAGCTGTAAATAATAGTAAATTTTTAGACGTTGAGTTTACTGACTGCAAAATTATAGGTGTTAACTGGACTAACGCATATTGGCGTGGCTTAGTCTTATTAGCACCGTTAAACTTTAAGAGGTGCATGATAAATTCATCATCTTTTTATGGCTTAAATTTAGAGAAAACAATGATTGTAGAATGCAGATCACATGATGTTGACTTTAGAGAATGTAATTTAAGTGACGTAAATTTCTCTCATACTGATTTACAAGATAGTTTATTTAACAATACCAATCTTACAGGTGCAAATTTTCATAGCGCTAAAAGTTACGATATAAATATAAAAAATAATATCCTTAAAAACGCAAGTTTTTGCCGATATGAAGCAGTAAGGTTATTAAATTCGTTAGACATTAACCTAATAGATTAAAGGAGAACTTAGTAATTAGTTGTGATAAACGCGACTAATTTGGGTTTTACACATTCTGAATCATGCATATTCAAGTGGAACGGGTATACAGTGATATAACTTTGGTGAATAAGCTCTTTATCTGAAAAGCTTGAGCGAGATATCTCCATCATCGATAACTATACCCAAGCCACTTGAAGATGCGAGTTTCAGGAAGCCTTAGCATGTTATAATCAAGGCGAATTTTTGTATTAATGGTTATCCCTTAAAAAGAAATGCAATGTAGAGTATGATTTGCTCAGCCTTCCCCGAGGGCTGGTTTAGGAACGTTTTATGCTGCGTTATTGATTTTGAGAAGGGAACAACCATTCTTTTCAATCAATGCCTTACCTAAAGACGTTTCTAATTCCAGCTGAATCCAGCATCTTCAAGTGGTTTTGGTATATATTACATCAATCACATTATTAATTTTTCATATTAAAAAAATACATCAGATAAAGTACTTTTTCATACTCCGCATAGATATGTGCCGGTGATACTACTGAAGAAATGGTCAGCTTTTCATTATTATACTGCGGTATATCATATCGTCGAATCAAGTCTTTGAATAACACAATATTCATTACTGTTATTGTATACACATGATATGGGCGAATTTCACTTTTATCGTAGGGGCTATAATAAGGCCTTTCAGGGTAATCCTGATCAAACTTAAGACGGGTGGTATTCATTAACGTTTTGAACATGTTCTCTGCATTAACAAACAAGTCTTTTGATTCGACATTACTAAATAGTGCAAAATTACTTTTAGGTAGCCTTCTGCCTGATTGTACAATGGCATGCATTAAGTTTTTCTTTAGTTGCTGTACCATTGTATATAAATATTTAGGTGAGAATGTCTTATCTACCAAGTTGTCTAATAAAAGGTTGGTTCTTATCAAAACTCGTAAAACATCCCTTGGACTTTTACCTTGTACTATTTTGCGTTCAAATTGGGTTTCAGGTTTCAGTTTTTGAATATTGCTTTGTATCACTTTGATGAGTTTTAGCACATTTTTAGGTTGGATGTCTTCATTTGGAAAAGCATGTCGTTTAATATCAGACAAGCCTTCAATGTCCATTAATAAACCTACCTTTTCATTAAGCGCAGTCGCGATTGCATATACGTGCAGGGGCTTCGCGTCAAATAGCTTCATTGAGTTTAATCTATTGCTTTCATTTTTACTGAATTTATTGATGGCATTTTCGAGCGCTCTAGCTTCTGAAAAAACTTGACTAGGTGTCACTTCCTTTACAGCACTAACCTTAAGTGTGATAAATAGAAGTAATAAAATAGTTAGATATGTTGAACGCTTAAATAGGGTCATGCTGGCTATACAAATTACTATCTTCTTGTTATTAGGGTAGACTCTTTAATAATAGCTGAAAAATTTATCTTCATTAGTAATTGAACGGTGATTTGATTAAACGAAGGTTTTTTGTGTCTACAGTTTAGTTGTTAAAACAGTTAGTGTTTTCTTCTTAGTTATTAATTCTAATCAACTTTTTAACGCTTACGTGGCGTTAGTAACACATGGGGATTTATGGATATAAAAGCATATATTGATTGTTTTAGTGCTATTTCACATTTAAAAAGAGAGCAACAATTTTTGCTGCTTAAAGAGGCGAGTAATGATGCTAGCGCTAATTTGAAAGTTTTAAATTTCGCTATAATCGCTTTTTTGATACGTATGGTCTTTCTCATTACCCTTGTGGGTGGCAGTTATTTTATTTTTGGTTATTCTGCTTGGTTACTGATCGTTACAGTAATTTTAGGCTTACTTTTTTCTAGAGTTGCCGTGACAGAAATGAACACTTATTTTCTTTCAAAAAGTTTAAAGAGTATATTGCTTAAAAACTCACATTAATAAAATAAGCTAAATAATAAAAGAGTTGTTTTATCGTATTTAAATGATGAGTTTAAGCAGGTATTAATTACATTATCAGGTAATCAATAAGCGAGCTTTTACGTAAAATCACTTGGATTAAACATTCTCTTGAAATAAATAATGTACACGAAAACAGCATGATAAAGCCTGCATAATAAACTCAATTAAGGTTTGTGAATATGCTAAACTAGCTTTTTTCAAGTGACCTATTAAAAAATACGCCTTGATTATGAGTCGCTCAAACTTCCTGAAACGAGCACCTTCAAGTAGAGCGGGTATAAGCCATCAGTTGGCGCATTATGTTTTAGGAACGAATGTATTGAATAACTTAGTAGATGACTATATCGCGATGAACCAAGCAGGTTTAGTTCTTGAGTTATGTGAAAAGTATTATGATCCAAATGTCATAATGCTCAATAATGGCCAAGTTTTCGCTAAATCAATGCTTGAGTCATATGATAAGCAAAAAGGCTTTATTGGAACAATTCAAAAGTTTACGGTTAAATTAATATCAAAAAAAATTATTGGTAATGTTTCAGAGCTAGTCTTTCATTATAAAATGACGGGCTATGATTCTTCATTAAATCAGTTTACGGGTAAGCATATTCAAACATGGGAGAATGATAAAATAATCAAAGAAGTATATGTGTCAATTTAACAGACAAGCCAGTCATGTAAAGCTGTTAATAATTGGTCCTGTTACCTTTCTATTTTATCCAGCTATTAACAACGCCTTTTAGGGGGTATAAATTTATGAGTATTTTGAATGATCGCACGTAAACATCATAAAGTAGTATTTTCATTTTTTAAGGCATTACTTATGTCGGGTTTTATGTCTTTTGTTATCAGTGTGTTTAACATGGGTATGGTTACCAATATCACTACTATTTGGTTAAAGGCATGGAGCTTTGCCTTTATAGTCGCTTTTCCAACAATAATTATTGTCTCACCCGTTGTTCATAAACTTGTCTCGCTTGTATTACATGAGGACAACAACACTTAGTATCAATTTTAATGTACTAGGGTATTGTTTTCTTGATATATTTGTTTATTCTTGGCTGCTAATAGCTAGCATATTTTTTCTGATCAAAGTGTTATACCAATCAGATTAATTAATGGTTCAAATTAGAGAAATTAAAGTTTAATAAATCAAATTATTAACATCGTTTAAAAGTAGGGCATTTTGCAGTTGGTTATGTCACAAACTTTAGCCAACTTATTTAATGCTGCTTACCAAGTTATTAGGAAATGTGGACATTATGAGTATCGTTACGTTTACAGAATTGTTTGTTGATGTAGAAGTAGGCACTATTTTTGTAAAAAAATGGATTCCTGAAAGCCCTAAATGCTTATCACCTATTGTGCTTATGCATGATTCTTTGGGGTGTGTAGATTTATGGCGAGATTTTCCTGAACAACTCGCCCGTTCATTATCATGTGTTGTTATAGCGTATGACCGCTTTGGGTTTGGACGCTCAAGCGTAAACAATAATACTCCAAGTATTGACTTTGTTTGGGATGAAGCTGACATCTATTTTCCATACATTAAAGTAGCTGCCCAATTTAACAAATACTACCTGTTTGGGCATAGTGTTGGTGGTGCAATGTCAATAGGGATTGCTGCCAAAGATAAAGATTGCATTGGTGTCATCACTGAGTCAGCACAGGCATTTGTTGAAGAAATGACTATTACAGGGATAAAAGAAGCGCAAGTGTTTTTTCAGCATCAGGGACAACTAGAGCGCTTAATGAAATGGCATGGTGATAAAGCAAGTTGGGTACTTAAAGCTTGGGTTGATGTCTGGTTGTCTTCTGAATTTTCTTCCTGGAGCCTTCAATCTCGTATTGGTAAAGTAACATGCCCAGTCTTGGCTCTACACGGTGATAGAGATGAATATGGTTCACAAGCATTTCCAGAATTTATTGCTAGCAAAGTTTCAGGAAAATCTAAAATCATAATTTTAGAAAACTGTGGTCATGTGCCTCATAAAGAAATGATGGACGAAGTAATTAGTCACACAAAGTTGTTTTTAGAAAATTATTGTACCGTATAATTATTTTCGTAAAGGTATAAAAGGATAAAGCAGTTAACCTTTTGCTCGTATCTAGTTATTTTAATCACTTATTTTGTGCTGCTGGTTGCAGCGTTAACTGTTTTGGAGTATTTCTAAATTGAAAAGTATTGATGTGTTTGTAAAAAACTGGGGTAGTAAAAATGCTATGCTCCCAATAAACAGTAATGATATTTCAGCGCTTGAAACAGAGTTAAGTTTATTTTTACCTGACTCATATAAATATTTAATCTCTACTTATGGTTTGGTTCACTCACCAAATGTATTAACTAAAATTTGTGATTTAAATGCCAACATTTCTGAAGTACAAGATTTTCTGAGCTTAGAAGATGTCTTGTCACTGTCACAATTATATGAAATGACTGGTATGCCAAAAGGACACTTATTATTTGCCTCAGATTGTAAGGGTAATATGTTTTGTTTCAAACATTCAGATTGTGCAAGTAACCAAATAGATATTCCCGTTTGGTTTTTTGATCATCAATTATCTACCGTTAAAAAAGTATCTAATTCTTTCAGTGAATGGCTAGATGAGTTTAATGAACTTTCATAGCCAAAAAGTAAATCAGCTTACAAATTTTCAAATAGCTAGTTGCGATTATCAATCCGATATTTTTAATGAGGAACATAGATATGAACGAACATGATAAAATTAATAACATGGGATTAGTAATTGCTTTGGGTGCTGGTGTTGGCATGATTTTTGGTGAGTTTCTCTTTGACAACGTCGGAGTTGGTATTGCTATCGTCGTTGGACTTGGACTGGCTTTCAACCTTTTTAGTCGAATTAAATAATGAGAGAAACACTACGATCTAAAATAATTGATGTGTGTACTAAAAAGATTGAAAGTAAAGGTGATAACGTAGGATTATCGTTTTATGCTTTCTTTGCAAACAAAAATGACAACCCTGAATTACTTATGGAAGCTGCAACCTGGTGGATACAACTTCATAAATTAGATCACTTTGTTAAAGCACATAAAATTAAAGAAATGATCCAGCAAGGGTTATAATTGTTTATTTTGTCATATTAACTTACCTCATACTTCCGCAATAATATTAATCCGGATGTTTTTTAATCATACGCTACAATATTTCAGTATTAAGTTTAAAGCTACAATCAGCAAAAGAATAAGGATAATCATCTGCTTAAGTAATTAAATATGGCAATAAATTAATACTATCCTACTATTAAATAGTTATGTTCAGCCCTGAATATTAATAAAACAAGGTTTGCTATGTTTAATAACTTAAAACTCTCTACTTTATTGTTCCTCGGTTTTGCTCTTTTAGTCTCTATTTTGGTGGTTACTTCTGCCTTATCTTATCGAGCGTTAAATGATACTGGTGAAGGTTTTAAAGAATATAGATTACTGGCCCGAGATACTAATTTAGCCGGGCGCTTGCAAGCTAATATGCTCTTTGTGCGCCTTTATGTTAAAGAGTTTTTTAAAACAGGTAGCCCTGTTAGTGTTAGTAACTACCAATCCCGTCTGGAAAAGCTTAATCAATTTTTAGCTGAAGCAAAAATTGATATTCAACAAAAAGATAGAGCCCAAAAAGTAGCCATTATTGATGATTCAATTAATGATTACATCCGTAATTTTGAACTCATAATCGCTTTTAAAAAAGAAAGAGATCATTTAGTTTTTGATAAATTAGACCCCTCAGGGTTAAAGATGCGAACAAAGCTAACCGCTATTATGAAAAGTGCTTTCAACGATAAGGACACAGTAGCAGCTTATTATGCTGGTCGTATACAAGAGCACGTTTTATTAGCTAGGTTATATGCGAATAAATTTTTAACCACTAATGCTATTAACTCTGCACAAAGGGTTGAAAAAGAAATTGGTGTTGAGATAGATACAATAGTCAATACATTAGATGAGCAGTTAAATAATCCAGCCCGCCGCGCTTTGTTTAAAGAGTTTATAAATGCAAGAGTAGATTATAAGCAAAGTTTTATTGCCATTAAAAATCTTATTTTAAAGCGAAATACAATTATAAATGAACAATTAGACGTAATAGGCCCAATTATTTCTAGCGCCGCTGAAGATGTAAAACTTTCAGTAAAAGATGATCAGGACCACCTAGGGCCAACACTGCAAGCTGATAATGAAGAGTATTTAATTTTAATTGAAGTGTTTTCACTTCTAGGAATACTTTTTTCTATTGGTCTTGCGGTATTCATTAGTCAAAAAATAAGGCGTCCCATTGGCGGTGAGCCGATTGAAATAATGAATATAACTCAACAGGTAGCTCAAGGGAAAACGGATATAAATTTCGAATCAAAAAATGAGCTAACGGGTATTTTTTCTGCTTTAAAAGATATGGTTAGTACCTTAAATCTCAGGGTTGAATTAGCACAAGAGATTGCTAGAGGTAATTGGGATGTTAAAGTTGAATTACTCTCTAAAGAAGATACATTCGGTTTAGCCTTACAGAGAATGCTCAGTCAATTAAAGGATCGAAATGATAAGCTATTACAAGAAAGCCAAGAAAAATCAGTAGCCCTAGCAGATATAGAAGCACAGAATTGGTTAAAAACTCAAATTGGCGAAGTTAATGATATGGTACAAGGGGTCAATGATTTACAACAAGTAACGCAAGCTGTTATTCAATTACTTGCTACCAGCTTATCAGCAGGTCATGGCGTTTTTTATATATTGAATGAAAAAACCAATCAAGGTGAAGATAGCACCCTACAGTTGTTAGGTAGCTATGCTTTTAGTGAGCGTAAAAATATTAACAATCAAATAAAATTAGGAGAGGGTTTAGCAGGACAATGTGCTTTAGAGAAACAAGTTATCTTACTCTCTAAGGTTCCCGCGCAATATGTGCAAATATCATCTGCGTTAGGGCAGCATGACGCTCTCACCGTTATTGCAGTACCCATAGTGTATGAAAATAAATGTTTGGGCGCTTTTGAATTAGCCTCCTTTACTGATTTTTCTACAATACAACAAGACTTTCTTCGTCAAGTCGGCAGTAACCTGGGTGTAGTAATTAATAGTGTTTTAGCTCGCCAACGCATTGACACCTTACTTTTTGACACAAAAAAACAAGCATCGCTATTACAAGAGCAACAAGAAGAGCTTAAAAGTGCTAATGAGAATTTAGTAGAGCAAACCCAACAGTTGCAAACGTCAGAAGCTGAGTTAAAACAACAAAGTGAAGAGCTACGCGTATCTAATGAAGAGTTAGCGCTAAGACAAAAAGATTTACAGGCTAAAAAAGATAAAATATCGGCTTCAGAGCAAGAACTCGGTATCAAAGCGAAAGAGTTAATGATAGCTAGCAAATATAAATCTGAATTTTTAGCTAATATGAGCCATGAACTTAGAACGCCATTAAATAGTTTATTGTTATTGGCGAAAGGCTTGGCTGATAATAATAGTGGGCATTTAGATAAAACTGAAGTTGAAGATGCGAATATTATTTATGATGGCGGGCAAAGCTTATTAACCTTAATTAATGATATTCTCGATCTATCAAAAGTAGAGGCGGGTAAGCTCAATATTCATATTGAAGCAGTACCTCTTGAGTTAATTAAAAGCAAATTATTACAGCTATTTACTCCTTTAGCTAAGAATAAAAACTTACAACTAGACATGACTATTGACAATGACTTACCCAATAAAATCAACACAGATAGCCAAAGACTAGAGCAAATTTTACGTAACTTACTCTCTAATGCTATTAAGTTTACTGAGATGGGAGCAGTAACGATTAACGTTACCCACCCTACAGAAAATGATAAATTTCGTCATCCAGAGCTAAATAGTAATAACTGTTTGGCTATTGCTGTTACAGATACTGGTATTGGAATCAGTGAAGAAAAAATGCAAGCGATATTTGAGGCTTTTCAACAAGAAGACGGTTCAACAAGTAGAAAATACGGTGGTACAGGTTTAGGCTTGACTATAGCGAGAGAATTAAGTCATTTACTTGGTGGTGAAATACAACTATCCAGCCAGATAGGAAAAGGTAGCTGTTTTACTTTATTTATACCTTTAACATTAACTGAACAAACACCAGTCTCTGTATTACCCCTAAAAAATAAAGATTTACCTGCCATTATGGCAAATTTGAGTAATAATATTTCCGTCAATAAAAATACTAACAAACTTGAATATCAAACTTCCACAACGCCTGAAGAAATAGATAAAGCCCTAAGGAAATTCATTGAGGATGATAGATTTAATTTGGCTCAAGGCGATAAAACGTTACTCATTATTGACGATGATAAAATATTTGCAAAAATATTACGTGATTATTCTAGAAAAACTGGTTACAAATGCTTAGTAGCTGGTGATGGTCGTTCAGGTATTTACTTAGCGCAACAATATCAGCCTAACGGTATAATTTTAGATTTGATGCTACCAGACATTGATGGTCACCAAGTGTTAGAGCAACTAAAATCTAATAGTAAAACCCAACACATTCCAGTAGAAATAATTTCCGCTCACAGTGATAATCGAAGTGAGGCATTAGCCGGTGGTGCTATTGGCTTACAAACTAAACCCGTCAGTCGAGAGCAGCTTCAACAAGTTCTAAGTGAAATTGAAAATCTTTCCAAAGCTAAGATACGTCAGTTATTGGTTGTTGAAGATAATGACCACCATAGAAAAGCAACCCAAAAACTTTTAGAAAATATAGGTCTAAAAGTGAATAGTGTTGCTCAGGGTAAAAAGGCGTGCCAGGAAATATTAACTGGAAAGTATGACTGTGTAATTTTAGATATAGATTTACCTGACATCAGTGGTTTTGATGTGTTAAAACACATTAATGATTCTGAGATGAGACCCTTGCCCGCCATTATTATCTACACAGGTAAAGAGCTTAGTAACCAAGAGCAAACTTTACTTGAGCAATATAATTCAACCATTGTGATAAAAGGCACTGGTTCAGCGGAACGTTTGCTTGACGATATTTCGTTGTTTTTACATGACATAGAAGAAAAATACAGTAAAAAAATGACTGCTAAAGATAAAAAAACTATGCGTTTATTACATGATGAAGAAGCTATTTTACAAGGACGGAAAATACTGCTTACCGATGATGATATGCGTAATACTTATGCGTTATCAAAACAATTAATTGATATAGGCTGTGACGTAGAAATGGCTAATAATGGTCAGGAAGCATTGGATTTGTTAAATGAACACAACGACTTTGAACTTATCTTAATGGACACTATGATGCCTATAGTTGATGGTAATCAAGCGACTAAAAAAATACGACAAATGAAGCATTATAAAGATATTCCTATCATTGCGCTAACAGCTAAAACCATGCCTGAAGATAGAGACTTGGCTTTACAAGCAGGAGCTTCAGAATATTTAACTAAACCTGTAGATTTTGAAAAACTAGTATCTATTTTACGGATTTGGTTATTTAAAACTAGTTAACTGTTTAATACATACGGAGCTTGATTTGTCGTTAATTCCAATTACCAAAGAAGAAAAACAGAAGGTTAAGTTCAATGACCAAGGTTCAAAAGAAGATCTTACTGATTTTGAAATAACACTTTTGTTGGAAGCTATTTTATTCTGCTATGATTATGACTTTAGTCACTATTCACGTGCTTCATTAACTCGCCGTATTTATAACTGCTTAGAAAAGGCACATTTGCACTCTATTGCCGAAATGATTCCAAAAGTTATATATGATGCTGACTTTTTCGAACTATTCCTTAAAGAAATGTCTATTACCGTCACTGAAATGTTTCGTGATCCTTTAGTGTTTAAAACACTTAGAAACCAAGTTGTTACTCAGCTTAAAACCTATTCGCGTATTAATATTTGGCACGCTGGTTGTGCCACTGGCGAAGAAGCTTATTCTTTGGCAATTATGCTTAAAGAAGAAGGGTTATTATCTCGCTGTCAAATTTATGCCACAGATTTTAATAACCAGTCTTTAGCTATCGCTGAAGAAGGTATATACAAAGCTGAAAAAATAGCAGGTTACACCCGTAATTACATATCTGCTGGAGGAAAAGCTTCTTTTGCTGATTATTATCAAGCTAGGCATGGTAATGCAAAAATGAAAAATGAACTAACGGAACATATCACTTTTGCTCATCATAACTTGATCAAAGATCAATGTTTTGCGCAAATGCATTTAATTGTTTGCCGTAATGTTTTAATTTATTTTGATCGAAAATTGCAAGACCAAGTTTTAAGTTTATTTAAACAAAGTTTACTACATCGTGGTTATTTAGTATTAGGAGATAAAGAGTCACTCGAATTTAGTAGTCAAAAGGATAACTTTATTACCGTAGCAAAAAACCAACGTATTTATCAAAAGGCTTGTTATGATTGATGAACCAGAAAGTAATAAAGCAAATCATAATTATCAAGCCTTAGTTATTGGTGTTTCAGCAGGTGGCTTTAACGCTTTATGTCATCTTTTACCTTTATTACCTGATAACTTTCCATTAGCTATTGTCGTATTGCAGCACAGAGGTGAGAACTTTAATGTAAATGATGATGACTTTTTAATTACTTATTTGCAAAGACTGTGCATCATGCCTGTACAAGAAGCTAAGCAAAGAGAGAGTATTGAAGCGGGGCGTATATACATTGCACCAGCTAAATATCATTTGCTGATTGAAAAAGAACGACTTTTTAGCTTAAGTTTAGAACCACCAATTAATTTTTCAATCCCTTCTATTGACGTATTATTTAACTCTGCAAGTCGTTGCTACAAAAATCAGCTGATTGGGCTTATACTTACGGGAGCAAATTCAGATGGTAGTTTAGGCTTGAAAGCCATTCATGACAATGGTGGATTAACGTTAGTGCAATCACCTGATACTGCGGAAGTTGCGACTATGCCACAAGCTGCGATTAATGCACATAAAGTTGATTATGTATTATCACTCAATGATATAGCAATATTTCTACAGGAACTTACCTTAAGAGAAAAAGTGAATGATTAGTCCTAATCCTAAAATTCTGATTGTTGATGATGAACCTAATAATCTACGCGTTTATGAACGAACTTTAGCTTCATTAGCGCTTGATATTGTTAAAGCTAATTCAGGACAAGAGGCATTGGCTGTTGCGCATAAATATGATTTTGCTTTAATTTTAATGGATGTCCAGATGCCTTGTATGGACGGTTTTGAGGCTGCTTCATTAATTTTACAACACCCAAAAACCTGCCATATACCGATTATTTTTATTACCGCCTTTGCTCGCGATGAAACCTTTGAGTTTAAGGGGTATGCCACTGGGGCAGTAGACTACTTAGTAAAACCAATTAATGAAGATGTTGTTCGTAGTAAAGTAGCAATATTTCTTGAATTACATAAAGAGAAACAGTTACTGAATCAAGCGTGTAAAGTTCGAGAAAAAGCTGAAATGGAGTTACGAGAACATAAGGCTCATTTGGAGGATTTAGTAAAAGAGCGAACTAAAGAATTACAACAATCTATTGAGAATCTGATGGCAACCCAAAACCAGTTGGTTGAATCAGAAAAAATGGCGTCACTCGGGCGCTTAGTAGCAGGTGTGGCTCATGAGTTGAATACCCCTATTGGCATTTGCATTACAGGCGCTTCATATTTGCAGGAAAAATTGCAGAGCCTAAAAAATTCATTTTTGGGTGGTGAAATACGTAAAAGAGATCTAGAGCACTTTATTGATAGTGCACCACAATCTACCGATATAATTTTAACAAACCTTAATAGAGCGGCGGAACAAATTAGTAACTTTAAACTTGTCGCTGTAGATCAAACTAGTGAAAGAAAACGTGAAATTAATTTGTACGACTATATTAACATGGTAATTCAAAGTTTATCTCCTGCTATCAAACGGGCTCGTCATCAGATTGAAGTGACTGGTGACAAAGCGCTTAGCATTAATACTATTCCTGGAGATATTTCGCAAATAATTACTAATTTAGTGATGAACTCAATTTTCCACGCATATAACGACAAACAGGAAGGACATATAATCATCAAAATTGAAAGTGAAGACGATAAAATTTGCTTAACATATACTGATGATGGTATTGGTATGGATCAAGCCACTCAACAAATGATTTTTGAGCCTTTTTTTACTACTAAGCGGGGCACAGGGGGGAGCGGGCTTGGTATGTACATAGTATATAATTTACTAACACAAAGCTTAAAGGGAATCATTACTTGCCACAGTGTAATAGGGCAAGGCACCCAATTTTCGATGAATTTTCCCAATTTACATAACATCAAATCGGATTAAGGACTAGTTTATACCAATCTCACTAACTATGTGATCATTTCTACTTGTTAAAACTACCAACTACTTCGTTATTTATTTAATAATTAGAACAACTAGTTATTACAATAAATGCCTTGTATTTGGCAATTTTTTCTACGTATAAAATAGATCACCTAATTAATGAAACTGGTATTACTAAATGCAGTCAATAAAAAGCAGTTACTTATTATACCAATTGTATTAGTTGGCAGCTATTGGTCTTTTAATTTGGCTAAATTCCAATAACTGTCATTAACCACTATACCGGAGAAGTTAATTCACCGCGTAAATTTACTTGCATTAATTGGCAAACTTCATCATAAGCAATATTTTGGCTCAGCAGATAATGTAGCTTAGTTAAGGTTGCTTCTAAGGTCATATCATGACCGCTTATAACGCCCACTTGACTAAGTGCATTCCCTGTTGCATACCCTGACATATTAACCGTACCTTTGATACATTGACTACAATTTATTACTATAATTTTTTGCTGTTTTGCTTGAGCTAAACAAGCAAGTAGGGCTGCATCTTGTGGCGCATTGCCAACACCGTAACTACGTAATATTAATGCTTTAACGGGTTGTCTAATCGAGTTATTAATCACATCACTACTGATACCAGGATATAGGTGAACGACACCAATGGGTTGGGGAGTGATATTGCGAACAGTAACCTTTTGCGTTCGCTCAACACAAGGAGCTATTTGTCCTGCGACTATATTTATATTAATACCTGCTTCAAGTAGCGGTGGCATATTGGGCGAATCAAAGGCATTAAAGCCATCTGCGTAGGCTTTAATAGAACGATTACCGCGATACAGCTTATTATTGAAAAATAAACCGACTTCATTGATTGGATAATTTGCCGCAATATATAGAGCATTTAACAAATTCACTTGACCGTCAGAGCGTAATTGGCTCAAAGGAATTTGCGAGCCAGTTACTATAATTGGCTTGTTCAAATTCTCAAACATAAATGATAATGCTGAACTGGTATAAGCCATGGTATCTGTACCATGTAAAACTACAAAACCATCATAGTCATCGTAGTGTGCTTTAATATCATCAGCGATGCGTTGCCAATCAATTGGCGTCATATTTGATGAATCAATTAATGGTTGATATTCGTTAATAGTAAACTCTGGCATTTCATGTCGATGAAACTCAGGTAACGCATTTATTGAATCTGTTAAATGACCTTCAACGGGTACAAAACCTTCACTACTTTCTTTCATGCCTATAGTGCCGCCGGTATAAGCGACATATATGCGTTTTTTCATATAGTTATCCATTTTTTATTATTGGACACTACAGGCAATGCATAATGTGTACTTACCTTGTGGGTCATTAAATTGATTCATTTTTGAAAACTCAGCTTGCAGTTGGTTAATAAACTGTATCATCGGCTTTGCATTTACGTCGTTAAAAGAGGTTAATTCGTTAGCCGAAGTATGATCCTTAAAACCAAAACTATTAACCGCCAAAGATTGTGCTTGCCCCATTAATTTTTTGATAAACTTATTACGTGAAGAAGACTCTTTTTCAATTAATAATGTGTCATATTGATCAAGCTTGGCTAATTTTGCTGCTGCAACAATCGCATCGGTTAAATTACCGAGTTCATCAACTAAACCGAGTTCTTTTGCTTTTTTACCTGACCATACTCTACCTTGAGCAACCGCATCAACTTGCGCTAAAGTCATGTTTCGATTTGTCGCTACTAAGCTTATAAAGTCTTGGTAGCCTTTATTGATACTGAGTTGAAATAATTGCGACATACCTTTGGTTAATGGCTGAGTAGGGCCGAAACCTGCGATATCAGTAGTACCAACGCCATCGGTATAAATACCGAGTTTACTTAATGAGTCTTCAAAGGTCATCATCATGCCAAAAATACCAATAGATCCAGTAATTGTCGATGGCGCAGCATATATTTTATCGGCAGGCGCTGAAATCCAATAACCACCAGAAGCGGCATAAGTTCCCATGGATGCCACAACAGGTTTTCCTGCTGCTTTTAATAACTCGACTTCTTGACGGATTATCTCTGAAGCAAAAGCACTACCACCCGGGCTATCAACACGTAATACTACGGCCTTTACTTTATCGTTGGTGCGAGCTTTACGTAGCAATTGTGCGGTTGAATCACCACCAATGGTACCCGGTTTCTGCGTACCGTTTAAAATGGTACCTTTAGCGACTATAACAGCGACCTTACTTTTTGATTCTCCCTTAAGTGGTATTGTTAACATAGTGGAAGCTAAGTAATCTCTAAAACCAATGTGGTTAAAACTATTACCTTTTTTGTTTTTACCTACCATATCAATTAAGTCATTGCGCATTTGTGCACGCGTTTTTAACTGATCAACCCAATTATTTGTCAATGCGTAGTTAGCAAAACTGCTATTTGCTTTAGTAAATTTACTCAACAAATCAGTCATATTATCATCAAAATTATTCGTGCTAAAACCTCTTTGCTTCGCTACATCTTCCTTATATTGTTGCCACAAATCATTTAACCATAATTCATTTGCTTCTTTTGCTTTTGCAGACATATCATCACGCAAAAAAGGCTCTACAGCAGATTTAAAAGTACCTACACGAAAGATATGTTGATTAATGGCAAGTTTTTCTAATGCAGATTTGAAGTACATTTGGTATCGACCATAGCCATCAAGTAACATAAAACCTTGAGGGTTCATCCATATATCATTTGCATGGCTAACGAGGTAATATTGCTCTTGTGAAAAGTGATCGCCTAAAGCGATAATTTTTTTACCTGAACTTTTGAAATCTATTAACGCAGCACCAATATCTTGTAACTTAGTTAAACCTGCAGATTTTAAGCCTTGAAGTTGTAAAACTAATAACTGTACCCGATCATCATTTTTTGCTTTGGCAATCACGTTTAACACATCAGCTAATAACACTTCAGGTTTATCATCTTTTTCATCTAATGCTTCGAGTAAGAAAGCATCCATCGGGTTTATTTCTCGTTTTTGCTCAACCAAATCACCCACTAAGTTCAACACTAAGGCCGATTCGTTGGGGACAATAACTTGTTCCGAATCACTACCCAGCATGGCGATAAAGCCTATAACAAGCACAACAAAAATCACGTTCAAAACAATTGAACGTGTTAGGGTAAATAAACTCCAGAGGCCTAATACTATGCGTTTATATAGGTTTACTAATTTACTCATAAAAATCATCTATAAATACTAACTAAAGGATTAGTATTATATTAACCTATACAGGTTTAAGTTTGACTATTAGATTGTAAATAAATGAGTCTTTATTTACTGGATGTTGTAAATATTTTCTATAGTTTATTAACCTTTTAATTCTCGCTGAATAATCTATTCATTACTTCAATCGGTATTAATGAAAGTATTTTAGTGTTTACTTGTTCTTATACTCTAGAACCTCTAAATGTAATCCAATTGAGACCGACTACAATGTCTTTACTGTTATCAATCTACAAAAATTTTTTAAATACGCTGCCTAACTTTGATGGAATACCTGCCTTATTATTACGCTTATACCTTGCGCCTGTTTTTATTATGGCTGGCTTTAGTAAAACTCAACTACTAAATGAAGATGTTTCAGGTATCGCATCTTTTATGGCTGATCCTAATATAATAGCCTGGTTTGGAAATAGTGATTGGGGTTTAGGTTTACCATTTCCTGCGTTATTAGCAAACTTAGTAATACTAGCCGAGTTTTTTGGCGGTTGGTTATTACTTTTTGGAGCGCTAACAAGGTTAATCTCTATTCCATTAATGTTTACCATGTTCATGGCTGCAAGCACGGTACATGCGCCTAATGGTTGGTTTGCCATAACACCAACGAATCCTGATATTAGTGCCGCTAAAATGATGACTTGGATAGGTTTTGAACAAGCTGAAGCTAGTTTAGAGAATAGTGTTCAAACAAGAGAACGTTTAGATAAAATGCGTGACATACTTGAAAACAACGGCAATACCGATTGGTTATATGAGAAAGGAAATATTGTTGTACTTAATAATGGTATCGAATTTTCAGCCACCTATTTTATCATGTTGCTTGCTTTATTCTTTATTGGAGCAGGACGATACACCAGTGTTGATTATTATTTATCGAAAAGGCTTTTATCTAATAATAAGCGTATTTTTAAATAACTCAAAGCAGGTTAGTTTTATTGGCTAACCTGCCTTATACCTTTAGCTGCTAGGGCTGTCTTTAATTGCTCTTTTAATCTGTATCTTTTTCATCAACAGCTCCCCCCAGTGATATATGGCTAGTCCCAATATTACAAAAAAAGCACCTAACAATATCTTATTAGTGAGTACTTCATCGTTAAACACTACACCTAAGGATAATGCGATCACAGGTGTTATCAACGTAATTAATGTTACGGTACTGGGAGTAAGCCGTTGTAATACGAAAAAGTAAGCAAAAAATCCAATTAATGAGCCAAACACCCCCAAATATATGGTTGACCAAATAGCTCTTGACTGCCAACCACTAATATCTAAACTGCCATCAAGTAGTAGCCAGTTTCCAATAAACAAAGGTAATGATACCGTTAACGCACCTACTGTTGTTGATAGCGGATGTATGGCTAACGATATGCTTTTCACTAATACGCCACTTAAACTAAATAGAAAGACAGCCGTCAATACAAAAATCAAACCATAGATACTGCCATCTTTAAATGAAAACTTATCAGCACAAACCAAAGCCAAGCCTACAAAAGATAAAAACATAGATAATTTGCGCACAGTAGTTATTTTTGGCTCAGCTAAAATCCTTCTTGCCATTATTGCTGAGAAGACAGGTGCCAACCCGAAGGCAAGTGATAAGACACCCGAGGATAAATAGCTAGCAGCTAAATATGAAAATGACATACCACCAAAAATTCCTAAAGCGGAGAAGCTATATAAACGGACAGCCTCTTTATGCCATGGTAATTCAATTTTACTTATAAAAATGATCAAACTACCCAGTACCACGGCAATAAGCATGCGCAGTAAAACGGCCAGAGTTGGATTTATCGTTTCACTACTCCACACAATCCCCAACGGTGTGGTCGACCAAATTAATAATACTGCTAAATAAGCAACCGGCACTTGCATTTTTATACTCCTTACATGTTTTCATTGGTTGCTGAATATTTTGACGAACATTTATTTTGATGTAAAAAAAAGCCGCAAAAGATAAATTCTGCGGCTTAGATATTGTACTTAGTTAGTTTTGTAATTTGCTAACTTGAACGCTCCGCATAAATTGGCCACAGTTGAATGACCTGACTCTGCCAACATATAGTTGTTAGAGTTAGGCGTCGATTGAGCACTAACTTATGGTTTAAAGGTGAAGCGTTGTTCATTAATTTCTCTTTTATACTGAGCTAACTTGTGTTTTTAATTAACTGAATAAGCGAACGATTATATTGCTGTTAGCAATAAGTTAAGTCAAGTTATAAATCGTAAATTTAAGTGATATATTTGAGTGCGTCACACGCCAGTTAGTTATACACTTATATCATATCTATTTAGAATAAATAATCACCATGACCAGTATCGAATTGCTATTGCAGCGCCAATCAACACCTTTATTAACTGCACCCGCGCCAAATAATCATGATTTAGAACAAATTTTAGCAGCAGGAATGCGAGTACCTGATCATGCTTGCTTGCAACCTTGGCACTTTACCGTAGTAACAGAGGATGGTTTACAGCGCTTAAGCGACTTATTGGTACAAAGTAGTGATACCCAAAGTGCGAACTTAACTAAAATCGCTAAAATGCCTTTCAGAGCGCCTATGATTGTTGTTGTCAGTACAGTATTTGTTCAACATGAAAAAGTACCAACTCAAGAGCAATTAATTACTGCAGGTTGTAGTGCCCATGCTATGCAAATGGCAGCCGTAGCACTTGGTTATGGGGCTATGTGGCGAACAGGTGAACTAGCTTATAATACTAAAGTTAAACAAGGGTTTGCTATAAAAGAACATGATGAAATTGTTGGTTTTTTGTATATAGGAACGTCTTGTAAAGAACAGGTACTGAAAGCGTCTAAGTCTTTTGAAAATAAAGTGAGTTATTGGAAATAAGTAAGAAGTTTTCAATAAAGAAGGTTGTAGAATAGAAAACATTAAACAATTAAAATGTAGGTCGATGTTTATTCTGACAAATATGTCGAACAAAGCAATACGACCTACATTAATATCTAATCAATAACGATTAAAAATCAGCGTTATTAGGTGTTCTTGGGAAAGGGATCACATCACGTACGTTTTGCATACCCGTAGCATAAGCCACTAAACGCTCAAAACCTAAACCAAAACCTGAGTGAGGTACGGTGCCGTAACGACGTAAATCACGATACCAACTATAATCTGCTGTATCTAAGCCCATTTCTTCTAAGCGGCTATCTAAAACATCAAGACGTTCTTCACGTTGACTACCACCAATAATCTCACCTATGCCTGGTGCTAAAATATCCATAGCGGCAACTGTTTTACCGTCATCATTTAAACGCATATAGAAAGATTTAATGTCTTTAGGGTAATTTTGTAAAACTACTGGACCATTAAAGTGTTCTTCTGCTAAAAAACGTTCATGTTCAGAGTTTAAATCAACACCCCAAGAAACAGGATTTTCAAATTTCTTACCACAATTTTCTAAAATGGTAATTGCATCAGTATAATCTAAACGTACAAAGTCTGTTTCAATTACTGAGTTTAAACGTTCTACAACCGTTTTATCAACACGTTGTTGGAAAAAGGCAATATCGTCGCTACGTTCTTCTAAAACCGCTTTAAACACATATTTTAGCATTTCTTCAGCTAAATCTGCTGCGTCAGATAAGTCAGCGAAAGCAATCTCAGGTTCTACCATCCAAAACTCAGCTAAGTGACGAGAAGTATTAGAGTTTTCAGCTCTAAAAGTAGGGCCAAAAGTATATACTTTTGATAACGCGTTACAGTATGTTTCAACGTTTAACTGACCAGAAACCGTTAGAAATGTTTCCTTGCCAAAAAAATCTTGCTTATAGTCAACTTTACCACTGTCATCGCGTGGTAAGTTTTCCATATCTAAAGTACTAACACGGAACATCTCACCAGCGCCTTCACAATCACTACCGGTAATAAGTGGTGTACTGATCCAGAAATAACCTTTTTGATGTAGAAAACGATGAATAGCCTGAGCTAAACAATTGCGCACACGAGTAACTGCGCCGCCAATATTAGTACGAGCGCGTAAATGTGCTTGTTCACGTAAAAACTCAATACTATGGCGCTTTGCTGCCATAGGATAAGTATCGGGGTCTTCAACAAAACCTAACACTTCAACAGCAGTTGCTTGAATTTCAAAAGATTGCCCTTTACCAGGAGACTCAACCAAAATACCTGTGACTTTAACTGAACAACCAGTGGTTAGTTTAAGAACCTCTTCTTGATAATTATTAAGCTCACTCGGTACGATAGCTTGGATGGCATCAAAACATGAGCCGTCGTGAATAGCTAAAAAAGAAATACCTGCTTTAGAGTCGCGGCGAGTTCTAATCCAACCATGTACGGTAATAGTTTCATCAACAGGGTACTGACCTGCTAATACATCAGTAATTGCTATAACTGACATGTAATAACCTCTTATATTTATATCAAATTTGCTGAATTTTTTAAGGTGGTTATGTTACCGTGACTTTTATGTTTAACAAGTAAAACTTGTTAAATTAATAAACAATAAGGTAAAAAGTTACTCTATAAGGTCAAAAAGACCTATATCTGGATAAAAGCGCATGAAATCAGCTCAAACAATAAAGATAAAAGGGCGACGAAAATTCAACGATTTTTGGTTTTATCTAGCAAAAATATTAATGTTACTAAGTTGGATAATGTTTATATTTGCTTTAGCAATGTCATTTTATGCTGCGCCAGAGAAAAGTTATGGTGTGGTTCGTTATCATGATATTGAAATTAGACAGTTTTGGTTAACACCCTTAACAGGTTATTTATATCTTGTTATATGGTGTAGTGCTGCTGGTAGTTATACATCAATGTTGGTAGAGAAATATAGAAGTAGAAGGCAAAATGATAATACTCATTACAATTTATACTTTCTACTAATAATCAACCTCATTTGGCTTTCTGTTATTTTAAATCACACGCTCAACGTATTAGCTAAATAACCTGCACTCTGCTTAATAAATGTTTCTCTAGCCACTACTTTTACTAACTTCTACGTTAAATTCGTTTGCAATAGGCTAGCTATTGACGCGCAAATTTGCCTTGAATTAAGTAAAACTATCAAGC
>MAAC01015874.1_pt1 | contig 32876 bp, 22 predicted proteins | sample 1115981 | NCBI WGS metagenome assembly MAAC01 (sample SAMN04961126, study PRJNA320927) | seawater metagenome | isolation source: sample BD02T64 sea water enriched with oil for 64 days | place: USA:Gulf of Mexico | collected 2013-07-27 | reverse complement strand
AAACAATTCTTTATCAATAGGAGTTAAAATCTACAATTATTGTAAATTTGCGTCTGTTATTTGTAAAAACAAAATTCGATTACAATGAAATACGATATCATCGTTATTGGTTCTGGTCCCGGAGGATACATAGCCGCTATTAGAGCTTCTCAATTAGGTAAAAAAGTTGCCATCATTGAAAAATATGCAACTTTAGGAGGTACTTGTACTAATGTTGGATGTATCCCATCAAAAGCATTACTAGACTCTTCTCATCATTATTATGATGCTGTAAACCATTTTGACACTCATGGAATTTCTATTGAAGCTCCTAAAGTAGACTTTTCAAAAATGGTTGCTCGTAAAGCAAACATCGTAGAAACAACTACTGGCGGAATTAAATATTTAATGGATAAAAATAACATTGACGTTTTTGAAGGACTAGGTTCTTTTGTTGATGCAACGCATGTTAAGATCTCAAAAAATGATGGTTCTCATGAAATAATCGAAGGAACAAATATTATTATTGCTACAGGTTCAAAACCTGCTACACTTCCTTTTATCAGCTTAGATAAAGAAAGAATAATTACCTCTACAGAAGCTTTAAAATTAAAAGAAATACCAAAACATTTAATTGTTATTGGTGGTGGTGTTATCGGTTTAGAAATAGGATCTGTATATAAAAGACTAGGTGCAGCCGTTACAGTTGTAGAATATGCTCCAAAAATTACACCTACTATGGATGCTGATGTTTCTAAAGAATTACAAAAAGTCTTAAAGAAACAAGGAATTAAATTTGCTACCAGTCATGGAGTATCTGCTGTAGAAAGAAATGGTGATGAAGTAGTTATAAAAGCAACAGATAAAAAGGGAAGAGAAGTAGCATTTACTGGAGATTATTGTTTAGTTGCAGTTGGACGTAAACCATATACAGAAGGATTAGGTTTAGAGAATGCAGGTGTACTATTAAACGATAAAAATCAAGTTAAAATCAACGAGCACTTACAGACAAATGTTTCTAACATTTATGCAATAGGTGATGTTGTAGAAGGCGCCATGTTAGCACATAAAGCCGAAGAAGAAGGCGTTGTTGTTGCTGAATATTTAGCAGGGGAAAAACCTCATATCGATTATAATTTAATTCCTGGTGTTGTATACACTTGGCCTGAAGTAGCTGCAGTTGGTAAAACTGAAGACGAACTAAAAAATGCTGGAGTTGATTATAAGTCTGGTAAATTTTCAATGAGAGCTTTAGGTAGATCTAGGGCTAGTGGAGATATTGATGGGTTTGTAAAAGTATTAGCAGACAAGACTACTGATGAAATCTTAGGAGTTCATATTGTTGGTGCTCGCGCTGCCGATTTAATTATGGAAGCTGCCGTTGCCATGGAATACAGAGCATCAGCAGAAGACTTAGCTAGAATTTGTCATGGCCACCCAACCTATTCTGAAGCAATTAAAGAAGCTGCAAAAGCTGCTTGGGACGGAAAACCATTAAATGCATAAAACACCTATTTCATAGGTACACACAAAAAAGCAATCCTAAGGGGTTGCTTTTTTGTTTTTTAAAACTTTGCTGTACTTTTACAAAATGAAGAAGATGTTTTTTATTTTCTTATTTTTCATTTCACTAGTTTCTTTTTCTCAAAAGAAAGATTCTATCTATTTTAAAAACGGAATAGAAAATCCGAGCCTCCTTTCTACACACCATTTTGGAATTTTCAGCTCTAGAGTAAAGCAACATTTTAAAATTAAAGCTCCCCATACCACTTCCATTAGATTTAGCTCAGAAAGCGGGAATACATTTCATCCATTTGTTGAAGCATATTTACCAAAAAACCAACACATAAGAGATCAATTTAGCAATCAAATTTGGTACAATAGACAGTTCAATTTCATAGACCAAGTAACGACTCCTTCTGAATATATGAACATCCTTATTGATGCGGTAATTAAAGGATTTCGATTTGATATTTCCATTCCAATTGCTAAAGAGCACGAGCTTAGTATTTCACTTCGCTCCTATTTAATTACCAATGGAAAATATCCTTTTTCGTTTATTACAAGTGATGAAAGTATCGAGTGGTTTCATAGCAATATTGCAGGTGGAGAAGACCCTTATGGAAGGCGGTATTATGGATTAAATCAAGTACACTATAAATACACAGACAGAAACGGAAAGATTTTAGAATTAAAAAACAACGATTTTTTCTTAGGTGGAATAGAGTTTAACCACCATTATTACCCTGCCCTTTTGACACATAAAAAAAGAAAACTGTTTGTCAATTTCGGGAGCCATTTAGGGGTAAACACCGCTACTTTTAATACCTCAATTGATATTGGTTTTTCTGTCAATATTGTAAAAAAAATATCCTTAAAAAACAGTAATGAATTCCATCTTGGAATTGGTGCTAGTCTTTTAAGAAAAAACCTTGTAAACTTTAAAGAGAATGTTGACTTAGGAAATAATAAATTCCTTGCAAGTTTAGAAGCTGAAGTTGAATTTACGAAATTTACCAAGAAAAAAAACTATCATTCATTTGGCTTACATTACCAATTCCAAACACGTTATAACAAGATGAAAGAAGCGAACTATTATCACCTTAAAGGAAAATGGCAAGAAATACATGCGGGTTGGCATCATGGTATTACAACACTATATGAAGGTTTATCAGCTTGGTCTTTTTTATACACTTATGGAAACCCAAACTATAAACTTACCCTATATTTAAAAGAAGATTTTTTGGTAAATAACGCTCCAGATGCTCAAACTGGGATAAGTATTGTTATTCCGATTTTAAACCGAAATTAAACCTTGATGAAGATTTTTTTCCTGTAAAGAACATATCCAATAATTAGATAAAAACCTACTACAGCTAAAGCATAACACAGCGATGCTAATTTCGCATCAGATATGATACTTGTAAAAAACGTGCCATATAACCAACCGTGAATGGTAGTTTCCCCTACACTAGTCAAATAAAAGGTTTTACTTATAAAACTCGATGTAAAATAGATGACAATTGCATTAGAACCTACATATTTAAAAATGGTTCCAATTGATCTTTTTTGTACATCAATTATATAATACAACATACTTAAAAACACAGTAGCCCAACCAGCTGTTACAAGCACAAAACTGCTGGACCAAATTGCTTTATTAAACGGAAACCAGGTATTCCAAATATACCCTAAACCGATCATTAGTATCCCTAAAGAAAATAAGACAAGCGTTTTCATATAGTTTTGATGCAAGGTCACTTTTCCAATTAACACACCTAACAAGGCCGTTCCAATTGATGGCAATGTACTTAGCAATCCCTCTGGGTCATAATCTGATTTCCATGTATGATTTCTAAGCATGGTCACATCAATATAATTCGCCCAATTATTTGGAGCTCTATCAAAAGTAGGTAGCGTTCCATCAGGTAAAGGAATAAATCCAAGCAAAATCCAATAACCAAACAAAATAGTCACAGTAATTCCTAAAAGTATTTTCCAATTAAAGTTGATGCTGATAATTGCTGTAAAAAAGAAAACAATTCCAATACGTTGTAAAACACCAGGAAATCTGGCAGTAGACACCTCTTTCATAAAAGGGAAATAAGGTAAAAATAAACTTAGAAAAAGCCCTAAACCTATTAGCCTTACGCTTCGAATTCCTATTTTTTTATAGGTTTTAAAGCTTGGTGTCTTATGGTTGAATGCAAATGCGATAGAAGCACCTACTATAAATAAGAAAAAGGGAAATATCAAATCAGTAGGTGTATATCCATGCCATTGGGCATGTAACAAAGGAGGGTACACAGAACTCCATGTTCCGGGAGTATTTACCAAAATCATGGCAACAATAGTAACCCCTCTTAATACATCTATAGATTGTACTCTAGTATTCATTTATAGTGCTGTTGCTTTAATTTTCCCCCAAGTTCTGATTAACAAGTATCCAGAAACAATTGCAGAAATAGTAGTACTAATTGCTAAAGTAGTTTCTCCATAAATCCAATATCCTGTAGAAAACATACAGCTATAAATTAGCACACAACCTAGCAACATCGCAAGAATACCTGCAGGGACATTCCATCCTTCATTTTTGTTATGAACTAACTCTATACCCTCTGCGGTTGCTTCTTTAACAATTTTAGTCCAACCTGGCCCGCCTGGTTGTGTTTTCTTATAAAAGTTTTGCAGCACTTCATCACTTTCTGGTTTTGTCAAAAAAGTAGAGATTATCCAAACAGCACTTGTAACCCCAACAACTATTAAAAATTTTGCCCATTCAGGAAGCAATCCATTATCTGTATTAAACAAAAAAGTATCTATTGTAGGTATTGTTAAAAGCAGAGAAACTATTCCTGATGCAAACATGGCAGATATTTCACTCCACGCATTAATTCTCCACCAAAACCATCTTAAAATAAAAATCAACCCTGTACCCGCTCCAAAAACTAATAATAGGTTGAACAATTGCATTGCATCTTGCATTAACAGTGCTATTCCAGCACTAAGAACCATTAATACAACCGTTGAAATTCTCCCCACCGCCACCAATCTTTTTTCAGAAGCTTTAGGGTTTATTTGTTGTTTATAAAAATCAAATACAATGTATGAAGACCCCCAGTTTAACTGGGTAGATATGGTACTCATATATGCTGCAATCAATGAAGCTAAAACAATCCCCAACAATCCGCTTGGTAATTTAGTCAACATCGCTGAATAGGCTAAATCGTGTCCTAATTTATCTTGTGAAATATTTGGGAATGCTTCACTTATACTGGCTAAATCTGGATACAACACTAAAGATGCTAAAGCCACAAGAATCCATGGCCAAGGTCTTAATGCATAATGCATAATGTTAAAAAAGAAGGTTGCTCCAATGGCATGATTTGCATCTTTTGCTGCTAACATTCGTTGTGCAATGTACCCACCACCACCTGGCTCTGACCCAGGATACCATGAACTCCACCATTGCACAGCTAAAGGAATAATTAATAAAGTAATCATCGCATCTTTATCATTGAAATCGGGTAAAATCGATAATTTATCAACTACATTTTCATGCACTAATAAGGCTTCTATTCCACCAATCTCTGGTAAATTCACTAAATAGACAGCCGCCCATATAGCGCCACCCATCGCAACAAAAAACAAAATAAAATCGGTATAAACCACCCCTTTAAAGCCACCAACGGCACTAAAAATCACCGTAATCAATCCGGCACTTAACACCGTTTGCCAAGGTTCTAAACCCAACATGATTCCCCCTATTTTTATGGCAGCTAATGTCACAGCCGACATGGTTATCACATTAAAAATAACCCCTAAATAAAGGGCTCTAAATTTTCTTAAAAACTTTGCTGGCTTTCCTCCGTAGCGCAATTCATAAAATTCTAAATCTGTTTTCACATTAGATTTACGCCATAGTTTTGCGTACACAAAAACAGTTAATAATCCTGTTATTAAAAAAGCCCACCAGACCCAGTTTCCTGATACTCCATTTTCACGAACTACATTGGTTACAAAATTCGGTGTGTCTGTAGAAAACGTAGTTGCGACCATAGACAACCCTAATAACCACCACGGCATTGTTCTTCCTGAAAGGAAAAACTCTGTTGAATTTTTTCCCGATTTTTTTGAAACATAAATTCCAATAAACAACGTAATTGAGAAAAATAAAATGATTAATGTGTATGTAATCTAATGTACTTAGTGAGACCATAATATTAATTTTGAAAAGTGTAAAGTAACAATTCCTTTTTCGATTACAGAAAAATTTCTACTGACAACATAAAAAAAGGGCTGAACTAACTCAAAACAATTATTAATCGACAATATTATTCTTTATTAAAAACAGCTCCATTTACTTTTTATGATACGCAAAATAATCTTTAAGATATCATCAATAAGATTCGTATTTTTGTGCTTTATGCAAAGAATACAAAAAACCTTTACTGTTGAATCTATTGACGATTTTAAATCAAAATTATTGGTTTGGGCACAGCAATTTGACGCTATTTCTTGGTTAGATTCAAATCAATACAATCAAAAATACTCTTCATTTAGTGCTGTACTCGCCGTAGATGAATTTACTTCAATCAAAACAGACTATACAAATGCTTTTGAAAAACTAAAAGAATATCAATCAATTACTAATGATTATATTTTTGGATACTTAAGTTATGACTTAAAAAATGATGTCGAGAGTTTATCTTCAAAAAACTTTGATGGTTTAGATTTTGCCGATCTGTATTTTTTTCAACCTCAGCGCATTGTTCTTATAAAAGACAATACTGTTGAATTCTCCTATTTAAAAATGATAGATGATGAAATCGATGATGACTTTAATAACATTATTGCTATTATTAATGAAACTGACACAAAACCTGCAGCACAAGATTTAAAGATTAAATTACGTATTCATAAAGATGAGTATTATAAAAAAGTGAATTCGGTATTAGATCACATTCACAGAGGAGATATTTACGAAGCTAGTTTTTGTCAAGAATTTTATGCAGAAAACGCCACCATAAACCCATTAGAAGCCTATCATCATTTGAATGCTATTTCTGAACCTCCTTTTGCTACGTTTTTTAAATGTGAACATCAATACTTATTATCCGCTTCTCCTGAAAGGTATATCAAAAGAGAGGGAACAAAAATCGTTTCTCAACCTATAAAAGGGACTGCAAAAAGACTGATTAGTAAAGTTGATGATGCTCAAATTGCATTTGACTTGTCTAGAGATGAAAAAGAACGCTCTGAGAATATCATGATTGTTGACTTGGTTAGAAATGACTTATCAAAAACAGCAATAAAAGGTTCTGTAAAGGTTGAAGAATTATGTCAGGTATATTCTTTTAGGCAGGTACACCAATTAGTATCTACTGTTGTTTCTGAAGTTAAAGAAACTACAAATTCGGTAGACATTATAAGAGACACCTTTCCAATGGGAAGCATGACAGGAGCGCCTAAGTTTTCTGCAATGAAAATTATTGAAGAAGAAGAAGAAACTAAACGTGGTTTGTATTCTGGTGCCATTGGCTACTTCTCTCCTAGTGGAGATTTTGATTTTAATGTGGTTATAAGAAGTATCTTATATAACGAAGAAAAAAAGTATGTTTCCTTTTCTGTTGGTGGTGCAATTACATCAAAATCGACTCCAGAAAAAGAATACGAGGAGTGTTTATTAAAAGCAAAAGCAATGAAACACGTGCTTACAAATCCCAATTAAATTATGATATTAGATATAGACAAAAAAATTGAACAGACAATTGCTACTTTAGAGGACAAATACACAATTCAAGATGTTTTTAATAAGTTTATAGCCTTGTTTCCAGAAGATTGGAAAAAACATAAAATAGCTTATTCAAAATTTAATAGAAGCAAACAATTTGGAAGAACAATTCCGTTACCCAAACCAGAAGTATCTTTAAAAAAAATGATTCAAATTTGGATAAAAAAACAACAAGGATAATTGACAATAGTCAAAACATACCATGCCTTTTTAAGTGCGCTTCTCCTTCTTTTATGCACGGCATTACATGCGCAAAAGATTACGTACGGAAATCCATCTGAAGTACAAATGGATTCTCTTTTTATGCATCAAAAAGTAGATGCTATTATTACTGATGCAATTCAGAAACAAGCCTTTCCTGGGGTTCAAGTTTTAGTTGTTAATAAGCATAAAATAATTTTCCATAAAGCCTATGGTTTTCATACCTATGACAGCATTCAAAAAGTACAACTTAATGATGTGTATGACATTGCTTCTGCAACCAAAATACTAGGTCCATTACCTGCTCTTATGAAACTATATGATGCCGGCAAAATTGATTTAGACGCTCCTTTTAGCACCTATTGGAAACCTTGGAGAAGCAGAAAAGACAAAAAAAATAGCACCCTTAGAGAAGTTTTAGCACATCAGGCAGGTTTGCATCCATACATCGTTTTTTTAAGCGAAGTATTGAAAAAAGACAACACATTTAAACCTCGTTTTGTAAAGACTGAATTAAAAAACGGATATACAAGTCAAGCATATGATTCCATTTTCCTCAAAGATCGTTTTAAAAATAAAATGTATCGTCAGATAAATAGGTCTAAAGTTTCTCCTAAAAAAAAATACAAATACTCTGGACTTAGTTTTTTGTTATATCCTAAGATAATTTCTGATATTACTAACGAAACTTATACAGATTATTTACAAAACAACTTTTACAAACCACTAGGAGCAACATCTTTAGGATTCACTCCAAAAACAAAGAAAATCACAAATAATATTGTTCCTACAGAGGTTGATTCATACTTCAGAAAAGAGTTAACCAAAAACTGGGTTCATGACGAGAATGCAGCCTTAATGGGTGGTATTTCTGGTAACGCCGGCCTCTTTGGAAGTGCATTAGACTTGGCTAAAATAATGCAGATGTATTGTAATTATGGGTATTATGATTACAAACAATACATTTCTAAAAGCACTTTAAAAGAATTTACGAAAATTCAGTACCCAAAGAATAACAACCGTCGGGGATTAGGTTTTGACAAACCTTTAATTGGTAACGATACTTTACCAATTAACAAAGCATATCCCGCACCAGAAGTAAGTGCAGAAAGTTTTGGTCATTCTGGGTTTACAGGAACTTTTGTTTGGGCTGACCCAGCAGTTGATTTGGTTTTTATTTTCTTATCAAACAGAGTGTATCCAACTAGAAGTCATCGAAATATTTACAATTTAAATATCAGGCCCAAAGTGCAACAAGTTTTTTATCAAGCTATGAACAAGTCGAAATAAATAACTAAATTGCTAATTCCTTAATTTTTAACTAAATAAAATACTATGAAAAAATTAATTCTCGGGTTATTTGCCCTATCAATCGTTTCTTGTCAAAACACAAAACCTGACTACACATTATTTTCTGGAACAATTCAAAATCCAAATAGCAAAAAACTAACCATTCGAAACGGTTCTAATAAAAGCATTAGAGAAATTATTGTCTCAGATACAGGTGTCTTTTCTGATACAATTTTTAATGCAGATGGTTATGTTAGTTTTTCTGATGGAAAAGAAAGTTCTGCTATGTATTTAAAAGATGGGTTTGTTATTCAACTTAATATGGATGCTAAAGAATTTGACGAAACAATTATCTATACGGGTAATGGTAGTGATGTAAATAATTTTTTAGCTCAAAAGTTTTTAATAAAAGAAAAATCTGGTACCACTAAAGATTTATATTCTTTGGATGAAGCTTCATATTTTGTCAAAATGAATGCCCAAAAAGATAAATTAGAAAAAGCACTAGTAGGCTTAGATACTAATTTTTCTAAAAGCGAGAAAACCAATATTAACTATGAGCATATTTCTCATGTGATGAGTTATGAAAATGCCCATAGATACTTTTCAAAAAACAAAGAATTTAAAGTTTCTGAATCATTTCCAGATCTAACTAAAGATTTAAAATATGACAATGAAGAGCATTTTAACTCGTCAGCTGCTTATAAAAGATTAGTAATGACTCACTTTTATAAAACTGTAGGTGATGAGGCTAAAGAAAAAGAAATTCCCTTTCAAGAAGTAGCAATAACTTATATCAAAAACTCAAAAATCGAACTTATGAACAATGCATTTCTTTCTGCAATTTCATATGAAGTTTCGGGAGGAAATCCAAAAGCAGAAGAGTTGTATAATAATATTATGACACTTTCTACGGATGACGACTTCAAGAAAAAGCTAACAAAGCAATTTGAAAACATTCAAAAATTAGCAAAAGGGAAAGTTTCTCCAGTTTTTGTTAATTATGAAAACAATGCCGGTGGAAAAACTTCATTATCAGATTTAAAGGGTAAATATGTATACATCGATGTTTGGGCTACTTGGTGTGGACCTTGTAAAGCAGAGATTCCTTTCTTACAAAAAGTTGAAAAAAAATACCATGGAAAAAACATTGAGTTTGTAAGTCTTTCTATTGATGAAATAAAAGATCATGGTAAATGGAAACAAATGATTAAAGATAAAAAACTTGGCGGAATTCAATTATTTGCGGACAACGACTGGAAATCTAAATTTGTTACCGATTATGGAATTAAAGGAATTCCACGTTTTATCTTAATTGACCCCTCTGGAAACATTGTAAGCTCTCAAGCTCCAAGACCTTCAAACAAAAAACTTGTACAGTTGTTTGATGAATTAAAAATATAGATACATAAAATCATTATTATAAAAACAGTCCTTTTATACCAAAAGGGCTGTTTTTTTTTTATACTTATATATCTTTGTAAAAGATTAATCATAAATTTTGCAAACACGTTTTCATCATCATATAAAAAATCAATTCCCTTTTTTGAGAGGAAAAAAACTATTGATTGCTATTTCTGGCGGTTTAGATAGTGTTGTTTTAACGCAATTATTTCATTCGTTAGATTTTAATATTTCTTTAGCCCACTGCAATTTTAATTTAAGAGATTTAGAAAGTGATAAAGACGAAGCGTTTGTTAAAAAAATTGGTAAAAAGTTAAATCTAGAAACGTTTACAATTAGCTTTGACACTAATGAATACGCTAGCATAAACAAAACCTCTACGCAAGTTGCAGCGAGAGAATTACGTTATGATTGGTTTCAAGAACTCGTTGATAAACATCAATTTGATTATGTGTTAACTGCGCATCATGCAGATGATAATTTAGAGACTTTTTTAATCAACCTAAGCCGTGGCTCAGGTTTAGATGGATTCACTGGGATTCCAGCTATCAATAATACGATTGTTAGACCACTATTAATTTTTTCTAGAGAGGAAATCGAACAATTTGCAAAGAAAAATGCTATTGCATGGAGAGAAGATCAAAGTAATGCCTCTACAAAGTATGTTCGAAATAAAATTAGGCATCAAATTATTCCAATTTTAAAAGAGATCAATCCAACTCTATTAAGTTCATTTCAAAAAACAACAGAACATCTAAAAGGAAGTCAGCAGATAATTAATGATACAATTACACACCTAAAAAAAAAAGTAATTAGTACTGATAAAAATGGAATCACAAAACTTGATATCTCTATAATTCAAAAATTATCCAATCCTAAAGCCTATTTATTTGAACTCTTAAAATCCTACAACTTTACAGAATGGAATGATATCGAACGTTTAGTATCTGCTCAATCTGGGAAGCAAGTTTTTTCAAAATCACATCGATTATTAAAGGATCGCGACTTTTTATTGTTAACCGAAATTCCATCTCAAAAAGAGGCTTCAGAAATTTTAATTGCAAAAAACACAAAAGAAATAGTTGACCCCATTCATCTTACTTTCGAAAACGTTTCTGATATTCAGCAACAGGATGAAAACATCATTTTTTTAGACATTGATGCACTTACATTCCCCTTAAGATTAAGAAAATGGGAAAAGGGAGATTATTTCTACCCAATTGGAATGCAAGGAAAAAAGAAGTTAAGTAAGTTTTTTAAAGATGAAAAGTATTCTTTAGTTGATAAAGAAAACATCTGGTTGTTATGCTCTGAAAATCAAATTGTTTGGATTGTAGGAAAACGTCAAGATAGAAGGTTTATTGCTGACAAAAACTCATCAATCATTTTAAAAACCTACATAACCTACTAACTTTATGGGGTTTACATATTATATATCTATTCATTAGATTTACTTAAAATTATGTTAAATTTTAACATAAACTATGAATTGATTTTAACAAAAAAAGCACAAATCAGTTTTGATTTACTACATTTAGCAATCAAAAATCTCAAACAACCAACCTCATGAAAAAATTATGGTTATTAGTTGCGGGTATCGCAATAGTTTCGTGTAAAAATGAAGCACCAATAGATTATGCAATTATTACAGGAAATATTGCAAATGTAGACACTAAAGAAATGACTCTTTATGGAACTACTGATAGGACTTTTAAAAAGCATACAATTACAATTAATGAAGACGGTTCTTTTATAGACACTGTAAAAGTAGCTGGTCAATTTTTATTGTACCAAGCAAAAAACGGAACTCCATTGCATTTAGAAGCTGGAGATAATGTTATTATTAATTATGACTCAAAAGATTTCAATAAAACATTAGCAATCTCTGGTAAAGGATTTGAAATTAGTTCTTATTTAGTAGCAAAAAAGAACAAGGAAAGAGAGTTAATGGGTAAAGGAACTGCCGTTTATACCAAAGAAGAAGCTGATTATAAAAAGACTTTTCAAGTAATTAAAACTGCTCAGAAAGAATTGTTAAGCGCTGCAACAGGAATTGATGCTGCATTCAAAGCAAAAGAAGAAAGAAATATTCAATATGCATATTTAGGAAAACTAAATGTATATAAATCGTACCATTCATACTATGCAAAAAAGAAAGATTTTGAACCTTCAAAAGACTTCTTAAGCGAATTGAATGACGTTCAGTTTAATAGTGAAGAAGATTTTAATTTTTCTTCTGCCTATAAATCTTTAGTATCTAATCATTACCAGAATAAGGTATCTGAATTAGTGAAAGCTAATGAAGAATTAGACAGAACACTTACCATGTTAAAAGTGAGCTCTGAGATTGAAAATAAAACTATTAAAAACGCAATGATTTATGATGCCGTTAGATACTCAATTACTAGAGCTGATAACCTAGAAGAATTATATACAGCATATAAAGCAGCAGGTTCTACAAATGACAAGAACAATGCTGAAATTGAAAAAAGCTATACTACTTTAAAAACATTAGCAAAGGGAAGTCCATCTCCAAAATTTGTAAACTATGAAAACAACTCAGGAGGAACCACTTCTTTAGATGATTTAAAAGGGAAATATGTATATATTGATGTTTGGGCTACTTGGTGTGGACCTTGTAAAAGAGAAATTCCTTTCTTAAAAGAAGTAGAAAAGAAATATCATGATAAAAACATAGAATTTTTAAGTCTCTCTATTGATGAGAAAAAAGATCATCAAGCATGGAAAGATATGATTAAAGAAAAAGAATTAGGAGGAATCCAATTATTTGCTGACAGCGATTGGAAATCACAATTTGTAAAAGACTATTTAATCAAGGGGATTCCTAAATTTATTTTATTAGACCCTCAAGGTAATATTGTTACTGCAAATGCTCCAAGGCCATCAGATAAAAAACTAGTAGAAATGTTTAATGATTTAAAAATTTAAACAGCCTATACCATTATAAAAAACCTCCAAAATCTGGAGGTTTTTTTATATCTAAATATCAATTCATTCAGCATTCAATTAAAATTTTTACATTTATAAAAAAGAAAACCAATGAAAACCAAACTAATCGTACTCTCCTTTTTATGTATTTCCTCTTTTCTGTTCGCTCAGAAAAGAACGATACCCACAGACACCACAGTTGTAACCACACATACAACAACCATAAAAGGCAAAAAAATTAACTATACCGCCTATGCAGGCACACAACCGATTTGGGACAAAGAAGGAGACCCAAAAGCAACGTTGTTTTACACCTACTACAAGAGAACCAATAATGTAAACACCAACAAAAGACCACTATTAATTTCTTTTAACGGCGGGCCTGGATCTGCCTCTGTTTGGATGCATTTAGCATATACAGGACCAAATGTTTTGAATATTGATGACGAAGGCTATCCTGTTCAACCCTATGGATATCATAGCAACCCACATTCTGTATTGGATGTTGCAGATATTGTATTTGTAAACCCTGTAAATACTGGATATTCTAGAACTATAAAAAGAAAAGGGAAGAAAGTAAATAGAGCCGATTTTTTTGGCGTGAATGCAGACATAAAATACTTAGCAGAATGGGTAAATACCTTTGTGACAAGAAACAAACGCTGGTCTTCTCCTAAATATTTAATTGGTGAAAGTTATGGAGGCACAAGAGTTTCTGGGTTAGCACACGAATTACAAAGTAGACAGTGGATGTACTTAAACGGTGTAATTTTAGTTTCACCTGCCGATTACGGCGCTAAAAATTCTGATATTGCAGTTTCTTCATCTATAGATTTCCCGTATTTTACAGCTGCGGCTTGGCATCATAAAATGCTAGCTCCAGCCTTACAGAACATAGATTTATTAGATATCTTGCCAGAGGCTGAAAACTTTGCAATCAATTCATTAATGCCAGCTTTAGCAAAAGGAGGTTTTATTAGCGAAACAGAAAAAAACAGCATTGCAGAAAAAATGGCCTACTATACAGGCTTGTCTAAAAAAGTGATTTTACAACATAACTTGGAGATTCCTAATAGTTTTTTCTGGAAAGAATTATTAAGAGAAAAGAACGGAAAAACCATTGGAAGATTGGATTCTAGATATATGGGAATTGATAAAAAAGTAGCGGGTAATTCTCCAGATTACAATTCAGAATTAACCTCATGGTTGCATTCTTTTACACCTGCGATTAATCATTATATGAGTGCACACCTAAACTTTAACACAGATGTAAAATACAATATGTTTGGACCTGTGCATCCTTGGGATTGGAAAAACAATAATACCAGAGAAGACCTTCGAAAAGCAGTTGCTCAGAACCCCTATTTGAATTTGCTTTTTCAAGCGGGCTATTATGACGGAGCTACTACTTATTTTAACACGAAATATACCATGTGGCAAGTAGATCCTAGCGGAAAGTTAAAAGACAGAATGAGTTTTAAAGGGTATAGAAGTGGACATATGATGTATTTACGCAAAGCGGATTTAAAAGCTGCAAATGATGATATTAGAAACTTTATAAAAGCGAGTGCTTCCAAAGGAAAACCCGCCAAATACTAATAAAATTAGTACCATAAAAAAAGCAGCTAGATATCTAGCTGCTTTTTTGTATGTATACGTTGAGAACTTATTAATGTCTCATTCTTCTGCCCCTTCTACTTCTACCAGAACCTTTAGGCCCTTTGTTTCCGTTTAATGTATACGTTAAGCTTAACATATAATAGGTTCCTAATACATCTCTTGTTGTCTCTTGGAAGTAGTTATCTGATCCACTTCTTGAAAAACCAACATTTTTATTTAGCATATCTAAGGCCGTTAACCTGATATTCATTGCCTTAGACTGTAAGAAAGCATATGAAACCGAAGCGTTCCAAATTGGCACTGCTTGATCAGTTCCAAAATTACTATCTGTATAGATATCATATTTAAACTGTGTTGTAAAGTTGAATGATTTAGTTACATTCCAATCTGACTTTACATAATACGATTGTTGAAAATAGTCTCTATCTTCTGTTGTTCCAGAAAATGAAGTGATATTCTTATTAAAATTTGCTCCAACTGCTACATCTAAGAAATCTTTTTTATTATTTTCTAAAGAAACTTTAACACTAGTATTCTTCGAATTTGTTTTATTATTTACGGTATTAATTACAGATTGATAATTGCTGGTAGCATAATTCAACCCTAAATTATAACGAACTCCCAATTTCTTTAAACGGTTTCCAAAACTAATATTTCCACTAAAGTTATCTCTGTTTCCTAAATTAATATAGCTACTTGTTCTCACTCTTGTTGCAATGTCTGTATCTTCTGTATTCACAATTGCATCACTTGTATTATTATAACTTAAATGCGCAAAAAAGCTAAATCCAGTTACAAAATTGTAATTCCCATACATTCCAAAGAAAGAATGTCTTGTTTCTGGTGATAAATTTTGATTTCCTCTTCTAATATATAAGGGGTTAAAGTTATTTACTACTGGAGAAAGTCTACTTAAACTTGGCAAGTCTAATGATTTTCTATATCTGAAGAAAATCCAGCTTCCTTTTTTAGGACGGTATCTAAATCTAAATGATGGATTTAAACTAGAATATTTCTTATTAAATTCTGATACACCAACCAACCCAAAATCTTGTGTTTGCTCTTCGAGTTCTGTTCCAAGAGTTAAGGATGTTTTTTTATTATTAAAACGGTAATCTACAGAACCATAGGTTGTTTTTCTATCTTCAAATAAATCTGCTTCAAAAGTAGAACCTGTATTTGTTGCTCCATTTAATGTTTGAGTTTGATTTGTATACTCATCTTTATTTGCAACTGTGATTCCCGCTCCAAATTCAATAAAGTTTTTATCATTTATAGGTTCTGTATACTGAATCTCAAAATCAATTTCATTGTCTTTATCATTTTGGTCCTTTGTACTAGAAGTTACTTCGTCTATTCTCAATGGATCGGTATATGTTTTAGTAGCACTATTCCCACTAAAACTAGTACTCTTAGAAAAATCTACATCCAATTCAATTTCTATACTACGTTTAGATTTTGCATTAAATCTTTTGTTATAATCTAAGCTGATACTTCCACTATTGCTTTCATTATTACTATTAGAATTACTCGCATTATCAATGTCTTTTACATTGTTCGTATCATACCCTTCAAAGGTACTTGTACTGTTCCCTTCTGTATTACTAGAGCGTAACCTTCCTCTAACAGAAATAGATTTTAATTTATCTGATCTATCAATAAAACTAAAATTCGCTTTATGAGACTTGGTTGTACTATTACTGTTACTATTACTTTCAGAATATAATTTATCAGTTCCAATAAATTCTGTTCTTTTGGTAAATACGTTCCCAGATTCGGTATTGTTGTAATTATAGAAATAGTCAGTATTTAAGTTTTGTTTCTTTTTTAATTCATATCCTAAATTAAAACCTCCAATACCCGTTGTGATAAAACCAGATGAACTACCACCAGAACCACCTCTACTAATACGAAACCCTCCAGAACCTCCTCCAAAAGACATAATCTCTGAAATATCAGATCCTGTAGTGTTTACATTGTTATATTTTCCAATAACAGAAGCCTGTACTTTAGGCGAAAAGCGATTGTAGCTGACACTTGTTAAATATCTATTATCAGAACCATAACCACCTTGAAATTTTCCAAAGTCATTTACTTTCTTGTCATCTTTTAATACTAAGTTGATCACTTTAGCTCTATCAGAATCGTTTACACCACTCACTCTAGCTTTGTCACTTTTTTCATCTATTACCTCAACTTTTTTAATGGCATCGGCAGATAAATTTTTCATTGCTACTGCAGGATCTCCTCCAAAAAATTCTTTCCCATCTACATACACCTTAGTAACATCTTCTCCCTGTGCTTTAACTTTTCCATCTGCATCAACTTCTACGCCTGGTAGCTTTTTTAATAAGTCTTCTACATTGTCATCAACTCTTACCTTAAAAGCTTTTGTGTTAAAGGCCATGGTATCTTTCTTAATAGAAATTGGAATCACAGCTGTAATGTTAATCTCATCTAATGTATTTCCTTTTTCTTTTAAGGTAATGGTGCTAAAGTTTAAAGATTTCCCTGCAAAATCAATACTCTTTTGATATACTTTATATCCAATTAAATTAATTTGAAAAATTCTTTTCCCATTAGAAATATCTCCTACTTTAAAGTTTCCTTTAATATCTGTACTTGTATAGCTTACCAAGGTTGAATCTGCTGCATTTAATACTGCAACTGATGCAAACTCCAACGGTTTTTTTTCTTCATCTACTACCTTACCAGAGATGTTTTGTGCCATAGAAATGGAAGAGACCAATAGCATAGCAACAACTATTAGTTTGGTTAAATTTGATTTGATCATTGTAAATTATTTGATTGTTTTGGTTTTTCAATACTTCAAGCTATTTTCAATAGCTTTTGCTTTGACTAACCTTAAAGAGTAAGGTTTAATTCAGTTTTTTGGTTTTCATTCTTTTTAAGAATTCTTTAACATTTACACTCAGATTAAGAACTCTAATGCTTTAATAACTAGGGCTAAAAGTAATTCGAGAATTTTTAAGAAAACATTTTTTAACACTATTTAACAAGGAGTTCTATTTTACTCCCTTTTCATCACTCTGAAATCAACTTTACCTATTTTGAGTATTCTTAAAACTAAAAAACCACAAACATGTTACTGCTTGTGGCTTATATTTTATGCTAACCACACGATGCAATCGTGCGGGAGCGGGGGATCGGGTTTTATAGCAGGAAAATTAAGTAACTCTTTGTAAGCCATTTTTAAAACATATTCCATTTTTAATATGGCTTTAGTGAATCTATTTATCCGTTTACGGGAAATCTATTTATGAAAGTTACTCTTTTAAAAACTAGATTTTAGGCTTACAATGTGTTACGAGTAGTATTCTTATTTTTTAAACTTAAAAAAAGCCACAAACATCTCTGCTTGTGGCCTATACTTTATGCTAACCACACGAAAGGATTCGTGCGGGAGCGGGGTCGCATAAAATAAGAACTAGGCTATTCTTATTTGAATAATTAAACTGTACTATTATTCTAAAACTTAATGATCCGTTTTCAAACTATCTTTATCTATAATAATTGACTTCTGATCGACCGAATCTTTAGTTTTAGTAACTACATTCTTGTTGCTTTTAGCATCTTCATTTACTCCTTTTGCAAAAGGATACATATAAATAATGAATGCAACAATAACTATAACTATAATTAATAGTAAAATCTTAACTTTTTTCATTTGACATTATATTTTATCCCAAGTTGGGTTTTTCTTTGGTGTTTTCTTTTTTCTATTATTTCTAGTCCCTTTGGTACTGTTTATTCTTTTTGCCCATTTTTTCAGTTTCTGAAAATAACTATTAGGAACTGGACTATAATCAACAGGTAATTGAATATACGTATTATTATGGATTGCGTTCTGGCAAGCATCAACACAATTGTTTGAATATAAACTATATTTTGATTTTCCTGTAGCATGGTTTTGTTCTACTTTGGCTGCCGCCTTAGTAATATCAGCATCTTCTTTACTAGTAGTTTCTAATTTCACAGAATCATCGTATGCATATCCTAATTGCCCACTTTTTGCTGCTTGTATAGCCTCCTTTTCAGTAGCAGACCTAGTCACAGTTTTCATAACAGGGTTACCATTTTTATCTAATACTGGGTTACCATTTTTATCTTTTACAGCAACTTTTTCATTAACCGTGAGCTTAACATTAGTAACACCTCCATCAGTGTTAGAACCTGAAAGCAGACTGGCTGTACCTGCATTACCTGTTGCTCCTTGAGAAAAATAATGCCAATCACCATTACCGTCTTGATATAGCATTGCCATATGACCTTTTCCTCCAGCTCCTTCTTTATCAATCAAGACAATAACATCTTCTGGCCCCATTCCTGTTGGGTCATTAAATTTAAGAGGACTATTGTAAGAATAATTGTAAGGTGACCATTCATAATAATCCTCAGCCAGTGGGTCAATATTCATCCACCTTCCTAAACTAGCATCATAATTTCTAGCATCAAAATCATGCCAATCTAAACCTAGTTCTTCATTCAATTCCTTACTTCCAAAACCAAATTTCTGCGCCACAGAATTCCCATTGGAAGAAATTACGTTATTATACCCCTTATGTTTTAAGCCAAAGGGATAGTAATTAGACTCTTTTATAATTTCAGTGGCTGAAGTAATGATTCCATCATTATTAGAATCAGTAAATGAAAGTCGTATGTTTCCTAAATGGTCTTTATATTGGTACACATACTCAAAATTTCCGTTGCCACTTTTCACATACCCTTCAGTGTGTGAAAAGAACTGCAACGTATTATTTTCATAAATGAAATTCTCAGCATAGTCTGTAGTCACTCCCTGTACAACTTTTCTCAGCTTTATTCCAACTGCATCATAGGTATATACAATGTTTTGACCACCTATCGTTACCTGAGTAGGTAAGTTTAAATGATTGTAGGTGATGTTTGTAATTCCTTTGTTCTGATCTGTCAGCATATTGCCATTTACATCGTAGGTATAATCATCTCCAGTGTTGGTACCATCTTTAAAGCCATAGTCATCTTGTGCATACTCATTTACCTTTTTTAACTGGTTTCCATTATAGAAATATACTAGGTTATCCATCATATCCCAATGTGATGCATTATTTGCATCTGGATTAGACACTTTATGTCCTTTTCTGTACAAGTAATCTATATTTCCATTCTTATCATATGTAACCAAATGCAAACTGTATTTATCAGGTTTTGCAGTTCCGTCATCACTATCAGCTTTGGTAATTCTATTTAAAGCATCATAGCTATAGGTATAAGTTTTTACACTCGAATCTGTATTTGCTGTATTCCAAATAGCTTGACTGATATTACCATTATACAATGCTGTTCCAGAAGTTGGATTGTTATACCTCAAGCTAAAGTTAAACAAATCATTATCATCATTTGTATCTTGGTTAATATTGGTTAACCATCCACGTACATTATAGCTATAATCTACTGTCTGTAATGAAGTGGATACATTGGTTTTTCCTCCTACTTTTTTTGAGGTCAATTGCCCAATCTCATCATAAGTGTTTTTAGCAATCACTTCTCCAATAGCAGCATTATTAATGTATTGTTTTTGCTCAATCAATCTTCCTGCATGGTCATAAGTAAAATCATCTACAATTGTTTGCGTTGTTAAAACAGCATTTACATTGGTATGGAGTGAAGTTGTTTCCAATACTTTACCTGTAAAATCCAAATCACTTTGTATAATGTCTGTAGTTCCTAAAAAAGTATTGTTCGAGTATCCATACACCATTCTTGCTTTAGTATCATAATAGTTTACCGTTGTAATCCAATCTGATGTTCCCAATACATTTACTTTAGTTCCTGTTAAAAGACCTTTGGTTCTAGTAGTCAGTGTTTCTCCATATGCATGAGTGATGTTCTGAGGTAAATCAGACCCTGACCTTTCAAAATCATAATCATCATAATAATTTATAGTTAGTACTGACATATTAGTAGCATCTGTCGGATACATTTTATTGGTGTACTTAATCACAACACCATCTAAGGTACTTAGAGAAGTTGTTCGGTCTTCATACATGTTTTCAGGTAGGTCGTCTTCAAAAAGAAGTTGCATGGATAAACGAGATATTCCATTATGAAATATCCCTGTATAAGCCACTCTTCCAAATCCATCATACTTGGTATAAAACCAATCTTGAGTTGTTCTTTGTACCGCATCTTGAGTTAAGACTGGTCTATCTAGTTTATCATATACAATATATTCCCATCCTTTACCTGGTATTTTCTTTTCCACTAATCGGTTTCTAGCATCGTATTTGTACTGATAACATAGTTCGGAAAGCTCAGTACTTGTAGGAATATTGGTGTTCGCATCAGATTTTGGAGATAACACATAGGTTAAATTGCCATAATCATCATAGACATAATAGGTGTCGTATTTCTCAATAGTTGTAGAAACACCGACTTCTCCATAGGCTCTTTTTAAAATTATTTGCCCTTGTGAGTTTGTAAATTCTTCTGTAGTATGCGCTTTTGTACTCGAACCATCGTGGTTTTCATCTTTAACAATGGTTTTTATTAATTCTCCTGAATGATAATAGCTAGATCCTCCAATTAAAGTAGGAATGTCTCCATTTAAAGATACCTCATAAAAACGAACTTCATTGTTTTCATTGGATAGATACACCATCTCAATTTCATTTCCATTATATAATTTCCAATCCTTACCTGGAGCTGCTTGTTTCAATACTCTATTTAGTGGTGATCCTTCAAACTCTTTTTCTGAATATGCATTGATATCTAATAAAGAAAGACCCGTAAAATCACTCGCAAAGTTTAACTGATAATAACTCAACGTATTGTCTTTTGCATTTGCATCAAACAATCCGCTACTATTGGTAGAACCAAAAGGCAAATATGCTTTCTTTGATCTTCCTATATTGTCATATCCAACATATCTAATGATGTCTTTATAATTTGGACTCTGCTTGATTCCTATCGTTTGTTTTACACGCCCTATCCCATCATAATAAGTGACACTTTCAAATGCATCTTCATTCTGGATGATTTGACTCATTGCAGTCACTTCTATTTGAGGAAGAATCGTATATACATAGTTCTCATCACTCAAAGTTGGTCCTCCTGCACATCCATTTCCAGATCCTGCTCCATGGCCTGATGGACACAGATCATCTGCATTGGAGACATAGCCTGAAGGTTGTGAACATTGAACTAAAGAAGAATTAGGGTCTCCCAATCCATCTCCATCTGAATCTTGATACCAAGTGAGCCCTCCTACAGTTCCAGATATATTTACTGACCCAGAACCTGTACTCCAAACATTTGTGCTCGTATTTTTGGCTCTGATATAATAGGTTCCTGCTGAACTCACATTGTAATTATTGGTCGCTGCTAATCCTGTACTAGTGCCAGAGCTGCTAGTTTGCCAATACCACATTTCACCAGAAGGGATAGATCCCGTCTTAGACAGTACTGCTGTATTACAATTTTGACTTACAATGGTAGGATTAGAAGGTGTGGATGGTCCAGAAACAGTAACTGTAACCCCTAATTGTATTTGCATGGTTCCTGCCGATGAGGATGTTACATCGTAGGTTATATTCCCTGGATTGGAACTCCATTGAATCGTTGCACTATAAGTACTCTGACTAATAACTGTCCCTCCAGTTGCTGACCAATTAGATGTGTACACAAACATTCTTTGTGGAGATGCTGTATACACCTCTATATCTCCTGAGTTAACAGTAGTGTCTCCAGTTACATTTACATTTTGTGCACTTGTTATTGATGCTTGTAACACAAAAAACAAGCCAAGTACAATTATATATATATTCTTTTTCATAGCTCTTAGTTTTTGTAGTGGTATTCATTTTTACTCAGAATTTTCCCGTAGGCATCCTTGACATATTCCAAACGATTCATTGCATCATATTCATAATTGGTGGTTTCCTTTCTTGAATCTGTAACACTAGTAATTCCAACAATAGGATCGTAAGTAATAATGGTAATCATTGCATTGGAGAGTCCGCTTCGTAAACTATTGATTTGAGCAGCACTTAGATTTCCTGTCAAATTAAAGTTACTTCCCAACACACTTTCAATTGCGCTATAGGTAGCGTTTTCAATTTTCGCTACTGGCATCGACCTATTGAATCCATAGATATAACTAATAGAAGTACCTTCTGCTTTCTGAGTTTGAAGAAGATTTCCATATACATCATAACTAGCAAATTCTAAACGCAGTTTAGGCAAATTAGATCCTTTTCCTACATACGCTTCTTTTGGTAATACTAAATTAGTATCAAAATCATTGTAAATGGCATGTCTCTCACTCATCTTAACACCATTTCTAAAAGACTGCGATTCTAGAACTTCATTTACCTTATTATTAGCAATCAATGCATTTTTAATAGTACTAGAATTGCTATTTAAACTTGTCCCTACTGGATAAAAATATTTGGTTTGTAAATGTTCTTCTACTCCCTTTACATCATAATACGAATCTTGTTGACTTATCTGATAATTTGATGTATTGTATGTAAACGTTTGTCTGCTTTCTTTGATGCCTTGAGCTGTGTTATTGCTTCCCTCGTAGAAAAAATCTTTACTCTGAGTCTCTACCAATTTTGCCCAAGTGGATTTTATACTCCCTGTTAAAAAAAAGAAAGGGACATTATCTGTACCTGCATTACAGGTAGAATAACTTCCTGATAAACAATCTGTATTACAGGGTTGCTCTTGAGTATTCACCTGAAAGGTAACACCTGTAAATATGCTTATTATAATCTCTTTACCACCAGCTCCTTTTTGCGCAACTACCTTATCTGATTCTACTGCTTCAATTCCCTGAAGAGCTGTAGAATAACACTGACTTAGAGTTGAAGTGTTGCTTGCATTTTTATATGCGTTATAAGTTGAATAAAACTGTGTCCAAGGACAATCTTCTGAATAATGGTTGTATGTAGACGTTATAGTATCTTCATCAAAAGTATACGTATTGATCGTTTCTTTAAGAGTTCTATTTATATTATCAACGACTTCTTGCTTTGTTAACAATCCTCTTTTGTAATCAATATCATCTGCAGGCGCATATGGATAGATAAAAGTCGCTGCTGGACTAAAATGATCTTGAGCAGAACTAAATGTATAACGTGTATACCCGTTGTTAAACTGAGAAACATCTACTGTTTTGTAACCAACATATTGTCCTTGTGTAAGCTCTGCATTAATCCCATCAACAATAACCTCAAAATCAAAACTATGGATTTGAGAAGTTCCAGGCAGTGCACATTCTCCAGGTATAAAGTGTCTCGTTACTGTTTCATTATGTTTTCTTCGAAGTCCGGTAATCAATCCATCAATAGACCCAGAAGATCTATTCTGACCTCCAGCATCATTGTAATCAAAATTCATTGATTTTGATAGTTTTGGACTGAATGCACTATCCCTAAATCCGATGCTACCGATACGAACACCGCCTCCATAAACAAATCGTTGGACAGTAGGCTGAAAACTTTTGTAACCGATACAACCTGTAAAATTGTAATTAGTCCCTATCGTTAATGTAAAAAAACGTACTTCATAAGTTCCTGCATCTAAAGTAAATGCCACTTCATCTTCTTCTAATCGGAAAACATTTCTGTAATTATTTGGACCCGTAACTTCAATGTAGGCATTAAACTGCTCTTCAGGAGTAGCCGTCGTACTTATTTTTTTATACCGCAGTGTTTGTGTTTGACTGATGATAAAAGTTTCTGGTAATATGTTCGGTTGAGCACTGTTGTCTGTAGCACTATTGAAGTTCATATTAAATGTTTGCGGAATCCAATTGTCTGGATTCTTGTCGCGATACTGATCATCGGTCAATTGTGTATTTCCTTGGTAAGTTATTTGGTGAGGCTCAAATGTAAATTCCTTCGTTCCTCCTGTTGGATATGTGATCTTCGAAAGCAGTCCTTTTTGGATCGCTGCTGGGTCTGGCAAAGAAATTCCACAATTTGAATTCGGATTCAAAAACCCTTCATTATATCCCCAAGCATCATGTGCACTATCAAAAGCTGGCAATGCATGCTTATCATTATAATCTAACACATATTTTTGGTTGATTGCCCCAGCTACTTCTTGAAATTCATTTAACCATAGACGGTTATTAAGATTAGAGTCATATACAAATTTAAAATGCTTGTTCTCTACATTTCCTGCATCTTTGACTCTAATATATTCCAATACATGTCCATTGGTCTCTGGATGTGTGATACTTCCCATATCAAATTGCACATAAGTTCCATCTCTAGTAAATGTAATTTTGGAAAGTTTTTTAGTGTTTGATGTAGTTGATAAATAAGAGTAAAATTTCTTAGGTTTTACCAAAGAAGCATTGTAAGCAACTGCCATTAAATCATTCCAAAGAGCAACAGAAAAATTATTTATAGGCCTGCTCTCTGTGCGCGTTACAGACGCAGTATACGACTCATTACTATTTTGATATTCAAATGTTGCTAATACTAAAGGCGTTCCTAGAGTTGAATTGGGCATTTCTATTTTAGACAAATGCCAAGCATTGGTGCTTACGTAGTGTTGACCTTGTCCTGTAATGTTCTGTTCATGGTCAAAAGTTTCAACTGCAATGAATGGTTCAGATTGAACAATTTCTGTTTCATCAAAGGTATATTTATACCCTTTTGTATCTGTAATGGTAAATGAATTTAATGCAAGATGATCATTACTTAAAGTATCCGTATTATAATCAATATCAATACGGATATTCTGATTCTTCGATAGTAATTTTGGAACTACCTGTCCGTTCTCTTTTACGAGTACAAAACGTCCTGAAATCCCTAAAAAACTAAATTGAAATAAATCTGGTTGATAATCATACTTATCTGTGGGAGATCCTCCTGCTCTCCATAAAAACTCCTGCTGTATTTCACTTCCTGGTATTAAACTGGAATAGTTCCAAAAATTATCATTGTGTAAGACTCCTTCCGCTATAGATAAACCTGCTAAACCTGTATTTCTTTTTTGCTCGTCAGGAATCCCTCTAACAGTTCTGGAGATAACACCACCTGCGTTTAAAGACCATCCTGTACCTGTCCAACCAGAACGGTTATTGATTTTAATACTTTGCGTATTATAACTCAATCCAATATTAATCCCTAAATCGGCATTAATAGCTTTGGAATAAATTGGTATTGAAATGTTAGCTTGTCCAGTGTAATGACTTATAGGCACTTCTTCAAACTGCATTAAATTGGCCACTGTTGGCGAAGGTGGAATTACCTCTGGTAACTCTTGGGCTACTACAAGCCCGGTTACACTGAAAAGTGTAACCCATAGAAATAGTTTTTTCATGCGATTTAATTTTTAAAAGTTATTATTAAGCAATTTTCCCGGTATAAAAACGATGTATTTTTTAGTAAAAGAAAAATGATGATGAGTTTGGTTTGACTCCAAGTAATTAACTTTGAATTGGTCATACCACAAACACCCTTTAGATGTAGAAGTACACGTATCACAATGGTCTAAAAACAAGGTTTGATCAATTCCTATTTTAAAGATTCCAAAATGGGTTTTCGATCCTAAAATTTTGTGTGATATTGAGAATTTTAATTGAGTTTTAAAAATATTTTTTTGTGCATTTAAAACGCGCAAAACATTTTTTAACAACTGCTCAATTACATAAATATAGGGTTCTTTCAACATAATTAATTTTACTAACTGACAACATGTTCAGGAAATAAAATTTTGTTACCCTTAAAATTTAAATTTTCTTTTAAAAAAATAAAAAACGAGAAAAAAAGCGACAATTAACCCTATAAGATAGAGGTTCTCATAACTATTAGAAAGTTCCATTGGTGCTGTATCTCCAATAAGGATAAAAGAAGCCCAATAGTATGGTGATGTTTCTGAGAGCGAGTGCTCTTCTATATATTTTAATTTGGCATTATTCAATGCTACAGATTTGGATTCCCCAGCTTTTAAATTTTTATAAAAGTCGGTCATAATAGAAGAAGTGGCAACATCATTTACGTTCCAAAGTGAAGACACTACCGAATTTGCACCTGAATAGAAAAAACCTCTCGCCAAACTTAAAACTCCTTCTCCTTTAGCAACTTTACCCAAAGTTGTATTGCAAGCACTTAATACTACTAAATCTGCATTGTTTTTATAGGTATAGAGTTCGTGTAATTCTAATTTACCATCAGAAAAAGCAATCCATGGGTTTTTTGATGCATCTGCATGCGTTGCCAAATGAATTATTCTAGCATCATTACTGCTTGTTAAAAAGTGTTCTTTGGTAGCGTCACCATTTATTCGGATATTTCCAGAAACGATCTTTTCGATGGCTACAATTTCATCTTTGGTGTTTTTTAATTTGCTTAGCGAATCATTTGTAAAAAGTGTAGGAGAATATCCAACAAAATTATTCTTTGAATTTCGTTTGACCTTTTTATTATAACTTAAAAAGGACATGGAATATGCATAGCTAATCCTGCTCGATTGCAGTAAATATTCAACGCTTTTTTCTTTCGTAATTAAGGCTTCAAAAGGAATGTTTTGCAAAGCTCCATCTGGAATCACAGTAAGGTCATTTCCAGCTATTAAATTTCTAATCTCTTCTGTAGGAAATAACTGTTGGTATAATTGATATGATATTGTTTTAAAAACCTGTAATTCTTCTACTGTATTTAGAGGCCTAGATATTAAATTTCTGTACTTAATTAAATCTTGCTTTAAGTTTTCAACAGTATCAACTCTAAAAGTAATTGCGTGATTTTTAGTTATAAGCAACCCTAATAAAACCTCCTCATACTTGTCTAAATTATTCCATATGTATGAAACCACAACGGAGCTTTCATTCATTTTACTTTGATATTCTTCTAAGGAAATTCCATCTACATTTAGTTCTTTGTTAAAATACTCTGGATATATCGGACGAATAGAATCAATGAATTTTGCATAGGATTCTTTAACTATTAATAAAGAATCTAGCAATGTGCTTTTACGCACTAGGTTTTGTTTTTTTGATGCTTTATTTTCAACATGTAATAAAATACTTTTAAGCCTATTTTCTATTTCAGACACGTTTTTAGGCAAATTAGATTGACCAGTGTTTTTTGCAATACTAGCGGTCAACATTAATGCCTTATTTTTTTCCATAAAATAAAAAGCTGTTGATGGATCATTTAAAATTTTAGCAGCGTAAACTCCCTTTAAATAAGCTTCAGAAGCTTCTTTTCTCCAAAATAAATTCGTTTTATCTTCACCAATACTCTCTAAAATAATTTCTGTTAGTATATCGGCTGCTTTTGCATAGGCGATTGCTGTTTTTAAATAGGTGGTGTTTTTTTCTTGATTGTATAATTTTATTAGCACTTCTGTTTTTTTCTTTAAACAATACATGGTATAGTATTTAAAGCCAGAAGTACTCAATTGATATTTGTTTGGGGCGCGGTTTATGGGGATTTTTAAATTAAGATTTATTTCTAAGGCTTTATGAATACTAGTCAGCGCTTTTTTATGCCTGTTTTTATTGATATAATATTCACATTCATTGTCATAAAGTCTTGCATTAATCTTTCGTTCCTTTACATAAAGCAGTCCTTTATCTACATAATACTTCGCACTATCTTTCTTTACGATAGTAAACAAATTAGCAATATTGTTATAAGTAGCAGCTACCAAAGCCGAATCTTTAATAGCTAAACCATCCTTTAAATTTTTAAAATAATAAAATTTCGCCTTTTCAAAATTATAATGTTCATCCGTTGCATATAAGTTGGCAAACGCATCTACTAAATCCATTGCATCAATTTTTGACAACTTGGCAATTTTCAACAAGCCTTCTGCCTTTTTCAACAAATTTAGTCCGTTTTTAATACTTTTTTTTGTGTTTATATGTTTATAAACAACAGCAAAATTTAAGTATTGGGTAAATAAACTTTCATATTCTTTTAGTTCTTTAAGAATGATGATTCCTTTTTTATAGTGTTCAATTGATTTGAAAAAATCTCCTAATTCATCATAGCAATTTCCAATTTCTGTATAGGCCTGTCCTACTTTTCTTTTATAATTGTTAAGGTCGATTACCTTTTTAAATTGCAAAATTGCATTTTCGTATTCTGAATTATTGTAAAAGAGTCTTCCTGCCACATACAACGCATCTGAATATGTTTGATCTCTAATTTTAAAATTCTCTAAAATTTCAACTTCCAATAAAGAATATTGCAATGCTTTTGAAAAATCACCATGATTCATTACTTGATAAATAGCAAATTTATGAGCAATCTTTACATAGGTGGTTATGCTGTCATTTTTTTTGCAAAGAACCAACAAGCCATCAACCTTAATTTCTAGCTCTTTCCCTTTAAATTTTTCAACATAACCATTGTATGCTTCAAAATAATTTTGGCTGTATGTAGTGCCAATTCCTAGCACTACGCACAACCAAAATACAATTGTATGTTTTTTAAATAATTTCAAATAATATATTTAATTACATTGCCCTCCGTAGGTCATTGTGAATCCTTTAGTGGTTTCCTTCCAGGTATCTCCTCTCTTTCTATCTCCAGTTGTTTTTCCTGGGTTATTTAATTCTGCAACAATCGTATTGTATATCATTGTAAAATCGATCTGACTAAGATTTGGTACGAGCCATACTTCAGAATCATCACTTCCAAAACATTTCTCTACTGTTATAAACCCAAATAAAGAACTAAATGCATTTCTAAACTTCTGTCTATCATCGAGAGAACTTTCTGAAGGAAACTGAACCAATATCGAAACAGTTTGCTTTTGGCTGTCTGTCTGATGGACATCAACTTCATTGGTGTTTTTGTTTACTGAAAAGCTGAGTAACAACATAACAGCGCATAAATAAGTAATAAGTTTTAAATTTTTCATTGTATAATATATTTTAAATTCTCTTCTTTGTTTCAATCAATGCAAAATGTTACCCATTCAAATATATAAGTTTATTTTTATAACGCAACAAAACTTTAAATGAATAAAAATTCTCGTTTTTTGGAAGCTCTTGTCCAAGGGAATTCTTCTGTTATAAGTGGCATTTATGAGACTAGTTTTCCATCTGTAAAAAAATTTATTTTTAACAACAAAGGACAGTTAGCAGATGCAGAGGATATTTTTCAAAAAGCATTACTGCAAATTGCTGTAAGATATCAAAAAGAAAAATTTGAAATAAAAACACATTTTGAAGCTTATTTATTTACTGTTTGTAAAAATTTATGGCGTAGAGAATTAAATAAACACAAAAATAAGGTAACAAACGAGAAAATTATTGAACTACATTCTGAAGAGAACGATAATGCCTTTGCCGTTTTAGAGCTAAAAAGACAAGAATTATTTATTGAAAAGTTAAATCTAATTTCCATAAACTGTAAACAAATTTTAACTTTATTTTTTGCAAAAACACCTTATAACGAAATTGTAACCATGCTAGACTACTCTTCAGAAACGGTTGTAAGACAACGAGTTTTTAAATGTAAAAAGAAATTAACTGACCTCATCAAAAATGATAGTAGTTACAACTCTTTAAGAGAATTATGAATATAGAAGAAGACATATTAATTGAACGTTTTTTAAAAAACGAACTCACTCCAAATGAGAAAGCTCTATTTGTAAAAAGATTAAGTACAGAGAAAATTCTTAGTGAAAAAGTCGCCTTCGAAAAACAACTTTTTGAAACTTTAAATGAGAAAGATTGGAGTTATGCACAGAATGTTGATTCAATTGAGAAAAAAGAATTCGAGACACTTTTTAAAAGTGATCAAACAAAAAATATTAAAAAGGTTATTTCTGAATCTTATCAGGTGTATTTAAAAAAAAGAGCTAGAAAAACAAGAAACTGGTTACTTTATTCAACTAGTGTTGCAGCAGCGGTAATTTTTATTACTCTTTATACTTTTTCTTTATCAGAGATCTCTTCTGATCAACTATACAATTCATATTTAAAAGATACAAAACCTAATTCTTCATTTGTAAGAGGAAATAAAAATACTCAAAAAACAATAGCTGAAGCAGAATTATTATTTGAGGACAAACAGTATGACAAAGCAATTCATTTGTTTTCAGAAGCATTAGTTTCAAATACTGAAAACAGTGCTATTTACATTTTTTTAGCGATTTCAAACATGGAGCTAAACAGACATAAAGAAGCAGAATCCATCTTAAATGATTTAATTGCCAGCAATCTTATTAATGCGCAAAAAGGATATTGGTATAAAAGTTTATTATACTTAAAATCTAAAGACCTTATCAGGTGTAAAAAATCACTTCAAGTTATTATTGACAACTCCTATTACAATTACGTTAAAGCAAAAGAGCTACTAGACAAACTTACTGACTTATAGACTATTAATTATTTTCTTAATCTATATAAGAAAAAATGCTAGTTAAAGTTTATGGTAGTGCCGTTTTCGGTATAGAAGCTACCACGATTACCGTTGAGGTAAATATTGATAAAGGACTAGGGTATCATTTGGTTGGACTGCCAGACAATGCTGTGAGAGAAAGTTCCGGTAAAAAAGATCATTATCAACATGGCATCTGCAGACACTAGAAAAGAAGAAACAAAGGTGTAATGATAATTATTAAAATTTCGGTTTTTCAACATGTGTTTAACATATCTATATGCTGTCGGATTACAATATCCTATTTATACAAAATTCCTCTTTCTGTGCAAATGTTATTACAGTTTCAATAACCAAAAAAAACACTAGTAATTATCAATTTCACTACAGAAATAACCATTTCATATTAAATCCCTATATTTGAAGGTAATACGATTAAGAATCGCTATGAAAATGAACAATTCTTAATTATATTCATATTTTTTTAATCCATACTTTAATTAAATCTAAATGAATATTAGTGAATCCCTTTCAGAAGTAAAGAACTTCATCGACGGTAAGTTTGAAAAAAACGGACAAAAATCCTTAACAATTATAAATCCACAAAACGGAAGTACTATTTCTTCCATACCTCTTTCTACATATACAGATGTTGATAGAGCAGTACAAGCTGCAAAAAAAGCATTTCCCGCTTGGTCAGGAATAACTTTTAAAGAACGTGTTCAAATTTTCTTCACGTATAGAGCACTTCTAGAAAAGAACATAGAAGAATTGACCAATTTGGTTGTTCTAGAAAACGGAAAAACCTACGAAGAAGCAAAAGCAGAAATATTAAAAAGCATGGAACTGTGCGAATTTGCAGTCTCAATTCCACAAATAATCAGCAACGAAGTTCAAGAAGTTAGCAAAGGAGTAGAATGTAGAATAGAACGCAAACCATTAGGTGTTGTTGCTTCTATTTCCCCTTTTAACTTCCCAAATATGGTGCCGCACTGGACCTTACCAAACGCATTAGTTCTTGGAAATACAATGGTAATGAAACCTTCTGAAGTAGTTCCTTTAAGTACCGTTAGAATGGCAGAATTATTAAAAGAAGCTGGACTTCCAAATGGTGTATTTAATTTAGTAAATGGAGGAAAAGAAGTTGTTGAAGCTATTTGTGACCATCCAGACATAAAGGCTGTTTCTTTTGTAGGATCAACCAAAGTGGCTAAAATTGTATACAAACGTGCAACTTCTACTTTAAAAAGATGCGTTGCACTTGGTGGTGCAAAAAATCATTTATTAGTATTTCCCGATGCAAATCCAGAGATGACAGCCTCCAATGTCATTGCTTCTATGTCTGGTTGTGCAGGACAACGCTGTATGGCTGCATCTGTAATGGTTGGAATCGCGAATATTGATCACATTGTTGATAAAATGGTTGGCTTTGCAAAAAACGTTATACCAGGAAAAAACCTCGGATCTGTAATTAGCAAAGAAGCAAAACAACGTATTGAAAATTATATTACACAAGCAGAAAAAGATGGTGCCAAAATTTTATTAGACGGAAGAAATACAACTGTCAAAGGCAAAGAAGGCGGATTTTATGTAGGTCCTACAATTATAGATTATGTTACCACAGATATGTCTGTAGCAAGAGAAGAAATTTTTGGACCCGTAATTTCTATCATTCGCGCAAAAAACATAGACGAAGCCATTACTATTGAAAATGGATCCAACTATGGAAATGCTGCTGCTGTGTTTACACAAAGCGGAGGCATCGCAAAACAAGTAAT
>MAAC01013537.1_pt1 | contig 32913 bp, 28 predicted proteins | sample 1115981 | NCBI WGS metagenome assembly MAAC01 (sample SAMN04961126, study PRJNA320927) | seawater metagenome | isolation source: sample BD02T64 sea water enriched with oil for 64 days | place: USA:Gulf of Mexico | collected 2013-07-27 | reverse complement strand
TCCGATGTCGCTGACCGCCACCACTTTATTACACCAGGCAGTGACGCGCTGTTACTGATGGGTATTATCCACACCCTATTCCGCAAAGATTTAGTGAACTTAGGCCGAGCTGAAGACTTTACGCATGGGCTGAATATTCTGCGAAATATGGTGACAGGGTTCACCCCAGAAATAGTCGCACCCCATACCGGCATCAGCGCTAAAGCTATCCGACAAATTGCCTCTGAATTTGCAACAGCTAACAGCGCCTGTTGTTATGGCCGAATGGGCACATCAACGCAAGAATTTGGCGGCCTCAGCAGTTGGCTAATTATGGCGATTAACGTCATCACGGGGAATATGGACGAGAAAGGTGGCATGATGTTCACTCAACCAGCCATCGACCTTGTAGGTCTTTCCAACGTATTCGGTCAAACAGGTACTTTCAACAGCAGAAAAAGCCGTGTCTCTCGCTTGCCTGAATTTGGCGGAGAATACCCTGCCACCACCATGGCAGAAGAAATGCTGACGCCAGGCGAAGGCCAAATCAAAGGCCTAATAACGTGTGCAGGCAACCCAGTGCTATCCGTTCCTAACGGCAAGAAGCTTGAGGAGGGCCTTGATGGCTTAGAGTTTATGGTGGCGATTGATTTCTACCTCAATGAGACCACGCAACATGCCGATATCATTTTGCCACCCACAGGCCCACTAGAACATAGTCATTATGATTTAGGCCTTAACATGGTGAGTATTCGCAATACCGCAAAATACTCACCACCGCTATTTCACCCAGCCCCCGATACTCGTCACGATTGGCAAATCATTCTAGAGCTAACCAAACGTTTCGAAAGTAAATCACCACTTTCCTGGGCCGCGGCAGAGGTTAAGCACAAACTGCTTGATCGGCTGGGAGCTGATGGCATCTTAGACCTGTTGTTACGAACGGGGCCTTATGGCACAAAAGTTTCTCAACTCGAGAAACAACAAAAACAACTGGTTGACCTTCTCTATAACAGACTTTCCAGCAAAAACATTGCTCGGCTTGCGCTGGACCTGAGCCCGTACAATCAAACGAACAAAAACCGCAGCGCACAACTCAGCCTCAAGACTTTAAAGAAACACCCTCACGGCATTGATCTTGGTGTACTTAATTCATGCTTACCGCAACGATTGGCAACCACCAACAAGCAAATTAACCTTGTACCAAAGATGTTCTTAAAAGATGTATCTCGATTACAAGAACGTTTAGCTAACTTGCCAAAAAGAACCAAAGAGACTTTTTTGCTCATTGGTCGACGTCATGTTCGCAGTAACAATTCGTGGCTGCACAATAGTTACCGTTTAGTAAAAGGCAAGAATCGCTGTACTGCATACATTCACCCAACCGATGCAAAGCGACTGCTTATTAATGATGGTGACGTGATCACCGTTAGCTCTAGAACTGGCGAGATTCGTTTACCGGTAGAAGTCACCGAGAACATAATGCCGTCGGTTATTAGTATTCCACATGGCTGGGGGCATTCCAGAAAGGGCAGTCAATTGGCTGTCGCTTCAGAGCACGCAGGAGTGAGTATTAATGATATTACTGATGAAAAATTAGTGGACAAACTAACCGGAGCAGCCGCACTTAGCGGGCAGCCAGTAACGGTCAGCAAGATTGAAGTAAAAGATAATATTGTTCGCTTAAATGATGTTCGGTTGGCAATTGCCACTGAAGAGTAGTTAACGATGTTTATTGTATAGTCTTTTCTGCAACCGCCCAGACAGAGCCTCGATAAAAAGGTTCAGTGCTGCGGCTGTCAGGATTAACAATAATGCCTTATCGTATCGTATATCCTCAAAAGCGGAATCAATATAAAACCCCAATGTAGGGATTCCTAATAAGCCCAAAATTGCCGTTTCCCGCATAATGACTTCCCACCGATATAGCCAAAAGCTCATAAATTGCGTCGATATACGCGGCATAATTTCATAACAAAAAAGAAGTAGCCCTTTAGGATGATCCTCCCGTAAACGTAACTCATCTATTTGATGTTGCAACAGGTGACTGATCACTCCTCCATTGTGAACCGCCAACGCGATAATGGCCGGTAACATCGATGGCCCAACCAACAACATCACAATAAACGCCAGCACAATTTCAGGTAAGGAGCGTACAATTAGAGCCACACCCTGACCAACAAATCGCAAATTCTTTCCTGCAAACCACATCGATTGTGGAGGCAGCAATACCAAAACACATACCCACGTCGCAACCAAAGCCAACATCGTAAGCACGAGAGTATTAATAACACCTGGCAAAATCTCGTTAAACCACAGCATCTGAAACCAAGGTAACAGCAAAGAAGCCGATGAAGAGAACATTGACTGAAACGAGTCACTTCCAAAAGCAACATCACGCAATGGAGATGGCACCAATTCCTCTGTAAAAAACTGCCCCAGATTTTGTAACGATACACCGTCTAAAAATGGAAAAAACACACAGGCTAATACCGTCAACCCCAACCACGTTCGACGATTAAACCACCATTTTTTACTGCCTATTAGCGCCAGTAAAACATACATTAACAACCACGCTTCAGAATAGTGCCCCTCTTTAACCGCTGACTCTAAATGGTAGCCAAGTGTTGGCAAACCAACAAAACCTAACACAGCGCTAGAACGCAGAGCACACTCCAAACGGTATCTAATATAACGCGCCATACGAGGTGCCATCTGTGCTAATCGGCCATAAACAAAACGCGACATCACTCCCGCCTTCTCTTTCAACACCCAGTCAGGATCAGGGTTGGCCTGTAATAACATCTCATAAAATACTTTGGCGAATATACCGGAGTAAGGAATAGCTATAGCCAACAGTCCAGCCAATGGTGACACGCCAATCACCGCTATCAGCAATAGCGCCCAAAACAATTCGTGTATTGCACGCGTCAATGCACAAAACCAACGTACCGGTGCCCACTGATAAGCACAGGCAAAACCAAATCCAAATAACACCCCTACCATGACACCTACAACAGCAAACTGTACCGTTAACACAACTGCTTGAAACAATTCTGACATGGAAGGATAAGACGGTGTTAATGCACCAAGCATTAGTCGTTGTAACTCTGCCCATGGAGAGGTCATGGCAACCTCAACATCCGCATAAAACAAGCAAACGATGGATACCCCTATCAACATCAACGTTGCTTTTGTTGGTAATGAGAGCGGGATTTTTCTAAAGAAACGTTTAGAGAGCCCCCCTTCTTGTCCAGTTTCTTGCTTTTGCAAACGAGGCATCACTGTTCACGACATACTGCAGACAAATCCTGCAATGTTAGGTTGCCCGAAAGCTCATCAAAAACGACGCTGCCATGCTGAATACCAATCACTCGATCAAAGTGCTGCAATGCAAACTGTCGATCATGAATCGCAACAATCACTGTCGAAAACTGTTCTTTTAACTGCTCTAATAATAACCCTCCGTGTTTTTGATCAACAGAGGACACAGGTTCATCGCCTATAAACGTGGTAACAGCCTCCGATTGAGCCTGAAGCAAGCAACGAGCAAGTGCAACGCGCTGCTGTTGCCCACCTGACAGGCTAGAAACCGGCTGTCGCAATAACTCTTGCACTCCCACGTGTTTTGCAATCGACAACACATTATTCCACGCCGATGTTTGTGGCCAACACAAATTCAATAAATGACGAAAAGGTGCACGTTGATGTAACTGCCCCATATAAATATTATGGAACGCGGACAAGGTTGGTACCAACCCCAACGTTTGAGGGCATAGGGCAATCGTTTTAGGAGAGAGTTTGTATAACTGCCGTAACAGCGTGCTTTTTCCTGCACCACTTTCCCCAACAACAGCCACACTTTCGCCTTCGGTAATTGTGAGGTTAATATTCCGCAACACATGGCGGTTTTGATAACCGGAAAAATGGTCAACCAATGCCAACATTAATCAATTAACCCTACGGATTTTGCGACATTAACAATCGGTACATAGTCATCATTATGTGCTGGCACAAAGGATTTACGCGGAAAAGCTTTTAATAGTGCTGGTTCAGACATTTCTAGCAACGCATCGGTCACCTTTTCTGTAAACCCTTTACCAAACCGCTGATCAACATCACCACGAATAGTCCATTGGTAATCTGGGTACGTCGGGGTTTTCCACACCACGGCAACCTTTTCGGTATCTACGCTACCTTGAGCCACCGCTTTTTCCCATACTTTATAATTTACCGCTCCCGCTTGAAATGCCCCTGATTCAACCAACGCAATTGTTCTAGAATGGTCACCGCTAAAACCAACTCGACGAAACACATCATTGGGTGCTGATGAAAAATGTTTACGAACATAAAATTCAGGCATTAAGCGACCGGATGTTGAACCCTTCGACCCAAAGCTAAAAGTAACACCCTTTAGTACGTCCAAGCTTGATATGGATGTCGGTATAATATCTGGCGATGCTGTAAATGAGACTTGCTGTCTGTTAGCAATAAAATACGATGTAAAGAATTGATCTTCGTACCCTTGCGCAATCGCCGATGACCCAGGTACCCGACTACGTGCACGTACGCCAGATAATCCACCAAACCATGCCAACTGAACTTGGTCATTTTTAAATGCCGTCACCGCAGCTCCGTAAGATTTTACCGGCAAATAACGAACATCAACCCCTAACTGCTCCTGCAAATAAGAAGCGATTATAGAAAACCGTGCACGCAAACGACTCTCATCCTGATCAGGTATAGCGGTAAATACCAACGTCTCAGCAGCCTGGCTCGCAGGGGATAAAAAACACCCCAGCACTACTAACATAACCCATACAAAAGACTGATTTTTATCAGTACGCTTCATAAACAACCTCACTTCGTGACCACTCCAAGATCATATTGTGATCCCCTTTAAACAACACTGGCCGTTGTTTTTGCTTATCTTGATATTCATACATCGGGTCGTAATACTCTAACAACAACTCCGATACAAGTTCTCGATAAGCCTGCACACTGCCTGTCTGCTTGTGCTCTCGTAACGCCTCAGCCAACACACCATCCAAACGAGCATGACGTTCACCGCCCAATCGTCGTTTAATACGCGATAAACTCCCCTTCAAATGCTCTTCTAACGCATCAAAAGCTTGCTCTTTTGTATCGTAAATCACCTGGAACCGATCATACATATTTTCTGCATAATCCTTCACACCACGATCAACCCGAGACTCAATGGTGGCCTCCAATATCACAGCAGGAGAAACCGACATACGTGTTTTTAGGGTTTCCGGCAATGCACTACGCCCAATTAATCGCCCTTCATCTTCGACAAACACTGGGGCTATTACAGAGGCTATAGACGTTTTTGCTTCCCTGTGTCTCAACAGCGCAATCGACAGTCTATTTTCAAAATCAATTTGGCTAGGCTGGCCACCCGGCAACATTCCAAAGCTTGAACCACGATGATTCGCAAGTCCCTCTAAATCAACCGCACCATCAAGTTCCAAAATCAACTCCGTTTTTCCTGAGCCTGTTGGTCCTGCAACCACACAATAAGGTAATGTTGCCGCATTAACCTCAAGCTCATCAATAAGGAAGCGACGCATTGCTTTGTATCCACCTAAAACCAACGGGTAGTTAACGCCTGCATCTTTGAGAGCTTGCTGAGTTGAGCGTGAGCGTAATCCCCCACGAAAGCAGTACAAATAGCCTTCAGGGTTGGCTTTAGCAAAGTCACTCCACGCCTTCACTCGTTGCGCCTTGATGTCATCTGTTAACAATGTATGTCCTAACGCAATCGCTGCATCCTGGCCCTTTTCTTTATAACAGGTACCAACTAATTCGCGCTCACCATCATTCAATACTGGTAAGTTAATAGCCATAGGGAAAGCACCCTTACTAAATTCAATAGGGGCACGAACATCCATTAGGGGGGTATCTGACAAAAACAACTGGCGGTAATCTTGAATATCACCTCGATCCATAACCAATCCGTCTACTGTTGGAGGTTGAAGGGGGCGATTCTACCGTAAATAGCGAATATCAACTAACACAATTCAATTCAACTAAACAACAATTGCTCAGCGTCTTCAGAATAGTCTATTGGGAATTCAAGTGTAAACACGCTGCCTTTACCTGCCTGACTTTGAACATCTAAGGTACCGTTAAGCTGTTTCATTAGCTGATATACGACTGACAATCCTAATCCAGCCCCAGCACCTTGCTGAACCGCTCTTTCGTCCAAATCGATAAAGGGTTTGAGAAAATCTTGGGCCTCATCCATGTTAAAACCAGCCCCTGTATCTGTCACCACAACTTTAAGGCTGTCTCCTCCTTCTTTCTTCAGCTTATCCACCTCCAATGAGACACCTCCCTCATTGGTATACTTCACGGCATTCGATAACAAACTGCGCAGGATTTGTTTAAGGTGCTTTGGGTCCAAAAAAACTTTACCATCAATGTCAGAAAATTTATGGGTAAACGTAATAGACTTACTACTCGCCCAACGATCATAAAAATCCAAGGTATCAATAAGAAGGTCAGGTATAGAGAAATTCTTCTTTATCACATGGATATTTTCAATATCGCTCAGCGCCAACAAATCCTCGATAAGGTCGGTCAACCGGTTAGCGCTCTTATCCATAAGATCAACAACTTGACTTTCTTGCCCATTGTTACTGCCGCGCTTTCGTCGTAATAAAGTGACACCACTCATAATCGCCCCCATTGGAGTTCTTAATTCATGGGACATATTTTTCAAAAACCACGCTTTATTACGCTCCGCTATAGTTGCCATTTTATCCGCATTAATCGAATGTGCACGCATGCCCGCACCTTCAATAAGAGGGAACAATGAATCCTTTAATTGGCCATGCTCGTCGCTATCCACCGGAGGCATGTTGGTAACGTAAACCCAAATGCTCTCAAAAAAAACCATGGTATTATCTTCATGCTGAACGTAGCGTTCCTTGTTCCGGCTAGAGGTGGTTAACAACGTAGTAATAAGGCTCTCTTCTTCCCTGTCACCAAAATAATAAGAACGCTTACCTATCCAAATCAACCCAGCACAATCAACCCCCAGCAATTTGAACGACGCCCGCAACAAATCACCCAATTCAGAATAACCAAGAATTTTATAACTTTTTTCTTGAAACCGTACCACTTCACCCAGTTGACTGCTTGCAGACATACTTAACATTGCAACATTACGTGCATTATTCAGTTGTTGTTTAGTGCTCTCAATCATCGCCAACATGTCATACATTCGTTTCACTTGGTATGACAATAAATCTAGCGGGTCATCACTGCGACAAACCCCAACAACACCTAAATCAATAAACTCGGTGACCGTTTTAATTGATTGATCATCTGTGAGTAATAATAACGGCGGGAATTGTATCGATTGCTCATTCTCATGAAATAACTTTACTAAACGGGATAAATTCAAAAAACTGTTTTTCTTTATGTCCAATATGGCCAAGCCAAAGTCATTATTTTCAAATAATTCTTTAGAAATACTCTCGTGCTGATGTACAACAACATTGGCTACAAGCTCTAACGCGGGAGCCAATGCGTTTGACAACGTTTCATCCTGTAGGATGAGCACAATATTTTTTGAATAACTCATTGAATTGCTTGTCTATTCCCAAATTGCCAAATAATAAACAGATGATTCTTATTAGTATAGACAGGCTCTTAAAAGCTGCCACCTCCAGGAAGACTTAGCAAAGAAGCCGCTCAACTTATTAATCCATAAGGTTTTTTTTGCATACCAAGTCAAAGAACCAACAAAAAAAACCTCAATTTTCTTAACAAAGTTTACACTCCATTTTGAACTTTCCAGGGATGGCCTTCATTAACTGCGTCTACTAATTTAACGCTTTTGTTAACAATAATAATTAATTTGGAAAAAGGGCTTACCATGTTTACACGATTCGCACGATTTACTGCGCTGATATTCACGACGCTAATTCTGTTAACCGGTTGTACCCCGCAGGTTAACTTTGACGGATTTTCCTTAGTCGATGATGAAGGCCTTCAATATGGTGAGTTAGAATGGCAAATTGCCGCTAGTTCAGACGGCAACATCATTCCGACTCGTGTCACCATCGAGCCAAATATTGGTGAAGTAGATTTTGTGGGGAGTTTGACAGTTTATCCTGAGCAAACAACAACCTATACATTAAAAGCGGAAGCAGAACGGACAGAAGGCGGTATTTGGAATACCCTAATTAAGGTAACTATTCATATTGGGCCTAGAGTGGATTATTCGCTATTTACAGATGACAACTTATTAGCATGCTTGGAAGAAACAGGGTTTACCCATATTGAACAATTTACAACGTTGTTATGTTTTGGTCGAAATATAGAAAGCCTAGAAGGCATACAGCAACTTACCGCGCTTACTACTATTTCATTGGATAAAAACCCTATTACCGACTTTTCTCCTTTGGGTGAACTACCGCTTCTGATTACGTTAAGCATGACGAATTCTGATATCGCAGACCTTAGTAGCTTCCCATTTATCGCTTCACTCACCAACCTTTCCCTTTATGACAACAACATCAGTGACGTGCGCCCCTTACAAGAAAACACCCAATTAGTTAATTTATCTTTATATAACAATAATATAAGTGATGTTAGCCAATTCCAACCATTTTCAGAACTAGACAGTTTATTTCTTAATAACAATGTCATAACGGATGTTAGCGCGCTTTCCCAAAACACCAATCTACGTGCCCTAGATCTTTCAGATAACCAAGTAAGCGACGGTGTTATTGAGCTCGAAACTCTCACTCGTGTTCTTGCATTAGACTTACGAGAAAATAAACCTACACGCTGTATAGAATACGCACAACTATTCCTGAAACTTGGCCCTGTTTTACTGTTCAATGAGTGCACGTTCCCTTGAGGTAGGCCTCCCGTCTTTCATAGACTTTCACTCTCCCTTTCACTACCCCCTTTTCCTAACAACGCTATACTGAAGTTATTAGCAATAGGGGGTCACCTTGCCGTTAACGCCATTCACCCAAAAACCAACAATCTATCGAGCGCTACTGCTATGCCTATTCATAGTGTGTGGCTCCCTTAATGCCAAACAGCTACAACCCATAAACATCCATAACTATGCGTTAGAGGCGACTGAAACAAACATCACCGCCAACAATATTGAATTTTTACGGGACCCCAACGATATATTTGCACTCGCTAAGATTCATAGCCGTGACGATTGGCAATCCCCACCCCAAAAGGACATAAATCTTGGTTATACACAAGACACCCTTTGGTTACGCTTACACATTAATAACGTAAAGTTCAGTTATTACAACCCCTTATTACAGATCGCCAATGCCCGACTCGATCACATCGAAGTGTACCGAACCACTGATGGCAACCATTTCAATCACCTTTACACTACGGGCGATCGCTTAGCTTTCAATACTCGCCCCATAAACCACCCCAACTTCTTATTCCCTCTACATATCCCAGAAAAAACATCGACCTATATTTACTTACGTATCCGAAGTGATAGTGTCATGCAAATCCCTATCCATTTATGGGATGAACGTTACTTTCTATCACAAGACAGGTACCACACATTTAGCCAAGGCCTATTTTTTGGCACCATGGCAGTAATGCTGTGCTACAACCTTTTCCTTAGTATCGCGACCAGAAGAAAAGCTTATCTTTCCTATTCGGCATACATCGCAACAAGTACCCTGCTGATATCTGCAATTAATGGTTATGGCTATGAAATGCTCTGGCCAAATTCTGTTTGGTTTCAAGACAAAAGCTCCGCCATATTCTTAGCCTGCACATCCGCCAGCGTACAAGTATTCTCCATTCATTTTGTTGGATTGCAGGCACTATCAAAACAATTATTGCGCGTTCAAAAAGGCTGGTTAGTCGTCAATATTGGCGCCATAGCACTTTCTCTACTACTTCCCCATCAAATGGTTGTATTACCATTAATATGTTTGCTCATTGTAACGGCCATCCTAAGTTACGGCTTTGGTCTCTTCATGTTGTTTGAAAATAACACCGCCGCACGCTATTACGTTATTGGTTGGAGTAGCCTTATAGTTTGCTCCGCATTTCTTACTCTTAATAAATTGGGGGTTATTCCTTATACTCCCTTTGCTATTTACCTTACTCAACTTGGCATGTGTGTTGAAATCGTACTGTTTTCATTTGCTCTCGCAGAACAAATAAACATAAACAATCGATCTCTCAACGTAGCAAAACAACACGCTCAAAGAAATGAAGCTATCGCCCAAGAAGAACACCAAAAATTAATAGAAGTAGAAATAAAAGCCAACCAAACAGAAATTGAAGCCCATACTATTGCCTCCCAAGCGCAAGCGCATATTGCAGCAAATACAGATTTTTTAGCCACGATGAGTCATGAAATACGCACCCCAATGAACGGCGTGATTGGCATGGCGGATTTATTAAGAACAACACGCCTGACAGACAAACAAAAACGTTACGTAGACACGATCTACCATTCAGGTGAAGCCTTAATCGCCATCATTAACGACATACTGGATTTATCTAAAATCGATGCAGGGAAGATGTCCCTAGAAAACTCCGAGTTCAATATCGATGAATTGATGGATCAATGTATGTCGGTTTTTGCACTAAAAGCCAATGAAGATGAGATCGAGTACTTTGGCGTTGTTAGCACTGACACCCCTAAAGCACTTATTGGCGATACCACCCGCCTTCGTCAAATTATTCTCAACCTTCTTAGCAATGCCTTTAAGTTCACGGAAAAAGGTAGAGTCACACTAACCATCGAACTTGACCCTGCTCCTGACTCTAGTCGTTGTGATCTACTAACAAGCAACCAAAACCAGCTGCGATTCTCGATTACCGACACTGGCATTGGTATTCAGCAAGACAAACTTGACGTTATTTTTAATGCTTATCAACAAGAAGATTCAAGTACAACGCGTATTTACGGCGGGACAGGCCTTGGCCTGTCTATTTGTAAAAAAATTGCTGAAGATATAATGGGCGGAGAAATCGGAGTCCACAGCACGATAAACCAAGGCTCGACTTTCTGGTTTTCTATTTCATTACCGTACATTTCAAGCAGTACTATCGCCCCTATTGAAAAACCCGAGGGTAGAAAATATCGCATACTGGTTGCTGATTTTAATACACCCTTCTCCCAACTAATACAACATCAAGCTGACGAGTTCAATATCCCCATTGAAATACATCAATCATCAACGGACTTTATTGCTGCATTGAAAAAATCAACACTGGATGAAGGCCTAATCCTGTGCATTGGCGAAGGGTTTAAGCCCTCTTCACAAGCAGCGCTTCAAGAACAAATTTCATTACCACCGTACAATACTGTACCCGGCATCATTATTGCTCCCGCGATTAAAACACCACTTACGACAGCAATGGCTTTTCTAGAGCGCCCAATAACAACACCGCAAATAAGCCGCTGGTTTCACACTCATATTTATGGAAAAAACAATCATAAAAAACAATCATCTGTCGCTACCAAGCAATTATTCGGCACCCAAATATTGGTGGCAGAAGACAACATCGTGAACCAACTCGTCATTCGTTCAATGCTCGAGAGTTTGGGGGCAAATATCTATATTGTTGAAAATGGCGAGGATGCGGTCAATCACTACAGAGAACATCACTCGCTGTACGACTTAATTTTGATGGATTGTGAAATGCCTGTAATGGATGGCTACGATGCCGCCAGAGAGATTCACAAAACAGCAAAACAACTGGGACTCGACTCCCCCCTCATCATCGCATTAAGTGCCCATGTACTGGCAGAACACCGTAAAAAAGCAAAAGACTCCGGTATGCAAGACTTTATTAGTAAGCCCGTTATGCGCGGTAAACTTGCCACTTGCCTTGAAAGAAACTTGCCCAAAAAAGATTGGAATGGTTTTGTCCATCCCAGCCTGAAAAAACAAGATACCTAAAGCTTCTGTATGTTAACTACAACTCTCGACTTTCCCCAAATGCTAATACCTGAAACTGATCAGAACTGACGTTATGTTTTTTTAACGCCACGCTTAAATCGACCTCTGGCTGCCCTACCTTTTCATAGGTTAACTGGAAGGTGCCAAAGTGCATCGATATACTGTTAGCAGAGTGTAGATCCATATGAGCAAGTACCGCCTCTTCCGGGTTTAAATGAACCGCCTTCATAAACCACCTCGGCTCATAGGCACCTATCGGTAGCAATGAAAGGTAAAAGTCTCCAAAACGCTTATGTGTATCACCAAAATGTGGCCCATAGCCGGTGTCACCGGCGAAATAAATTGGACCTTTAGAGCTTTCAATAACAAATCCGCCCCACAACGTTTTCATTTGATCGGAAATACCTCGCCCAGACCGGTGGCGAGTCTCAACAAAGGTAAATGTCGTACCTTTATGTGTGACACTTTGGTTCCAATCAAGATCCTTAAATTGCCCTAACCCTTCATCTGAAAACAACCCTCCATTACCTAACCCAGAAATAATAAGCGGCTCATTCCCTTGTTGCTGTCGATAGAGTTTTTTAAGTGTCTCTATGTCGAGATGGTCATAGTGATTATGGCTAATTAACACTACATCAATCGGAGGTAGTGCGTCTAAAGCCACTCCTGGCAACCGTACCCGTGCTGGCCCCGCCCAGCTAAAGGGGCTTGCTCGGTTTGCATAAATGGGGTCCGTTAATATATTCAGATTGTCGACTTGCACCAAAAAAGAAGAGTGGTTAATAAAAGTCACTCGCAGAGCTTCACTACGTTCCAGCATCGGACTAACAACGGAAGAATCATTTTCAACCCAATCCGGCCATGATTCTTTGTAAAACTGAAAACGCGTGAATAACTTAACAATATCCCAGGGGGCTTTGTCACTTTTAATATGGTTCGAAAACACGGACCCATCAAAATTCTGACTTACTCCCCCTCGATAAATAGGGGCAGAAGTACAAGCATTAAGGCCTGCAACAATCAATATGAACAAAGTAATAATGAAAAAGGATTTTTTATTCAGTAGTTTCTTGAGCATGAAGCAGTCTCACTCTATAGGATTTCGCCTTATGCTACATGAGCTTACCCCCTAATGGCGAGCCCCTAATTGTTTATCAACTCCCTCCAGCGCTCTATCAAAAAACAGGGTTGTATCCAATATAGACATCGATAGATCTCCAGAACGTAATTTATCGGCAAGGTCCCCCTTAGCATAAACACCCGCACGAGCTCCGATACGGTTCACCAATACCAAAGTATCACTATAGCTGAGCACTGTTGCAATGCGGCTTTTGGAAACAACGCCCTCTTCCACCGACTCAACCCAGGTGTTAGCGAACAGCTGATCCACTACCTCTTGAAATTGATCAACTGACTGTCCGCCAGTTTTCGCAAAATCTTCAGGATCAATATACTCTTCTTCCATGACTTCCATTTCTGGCAAGGGTAACCCTCCTATACTAATGGTCGAAGCACCAACACTAGAAGGCATAGAAAGAATACGCCGCAATTTGTCTAATGATTCATTGGCACTCTCATTACCGCCCTCATTACTACCCTGGCTACTATCCTGTTTATTACCTAGTGACGGGGTCCCATACAACGTAACCAGTTCACTAACCCGCCCCAAAAGAACATCAATATCTTTGGTCTCTTTTCCCGTAACAACACCAAGAAGCTGGTTCTCGACATCAACCACTTTTCTCCATTCCGGACTATTTTGATGAAAGCTTTTCAGATTAACCATCAACACAACAGGTTTCCAAGTAGCCTCAACAAACAGTAAAAAACCACTCGGCAATGTTTCTTTCGGGAATTTTTGAGCGATATAATCATCCGTTTTACTTATGGCTTCTTCTTTTTGAAAACGTGCCTTCTCAGTGCTAATTAAGCGTCCCTCTATTAACTTTGATCGGCGTTTCTCTGCTTTATTAAATAAATCCATATCCTCAATGCATTCATCCACTGCCTGATAATCATCCGTAAAACGCTGATTCAGCGTCTCAAGAATAGAAGCAACTTTGTTATAAACCGAATCCCTTTTCCCATCAAGCGAAGGTGTCCATTTAATACAGGTACTCCAAAGCGTATCAAACAAAACCTGAAGAGGATTCCTCGCATCAAACATAAAATACGGATCATTGATCGCCACCCAGACAAAAGGGATCCGCATATGATCCAGAAGCATCTTTATGCCAGGGTGAATATGTGTTTCCTGATCAAGGTAAACAAACATCATTGAAAGTAGATTCAACGTATCAACGCTTTCTAACACTAGCCCACAATCATGAAGATCAAGCACCTGCTGAACCTGAAAAGCTAGCGAAGGTACATCCTCATCAATAGGAAGATACATCTCACTGTCGAAAATTTGGCCATCGGAAAAACCATCTAGAGAAAATTCTGGTAACGGAAATATCTCTAACATACCTTCGGCAAGAACCTCTCCTTCTAGAAGAGGTAATCCAGGGTCCACAGAAATCAAATATCCCAATGGCTGGCAGCCTTCTCTTGCCGCCTTCACATACCCCGACACAATGGACAACACCGATAATGAATCCAATTCGGCACCATCACTCATGTCATTCAAAATACCTTTCCTTTTAATAATTGACGCCTCTCTCGCATACTCATCTTCATAACGAAAAGCAACATCCTCATCGCTAAGTTCTGGCAAATGCAACCCCACCACCCCTTGCTCTGTTTGTCTAAGCAGCTCTTCATATTCTGAACTAAGGGTGCTCAACAATATGGCAAGCAATGGAATTTTCTCATTATCATCCAAATCCAGTGTATGTATGGACACAGAGATATAACGCGCCAAATTTTCAGGGTTTATTGGGTTATACGCAATTGAGAGATGATGTTTATAGCGTTGTTCTAGGTGATATGTGAGCCTAGCTAATGCCACACCATTTTCGACTTTCATGATGCCTACATATTTATCAACAATCCGCTGCTTACCTTGAGTTACCGAACATATCCGGTTCTCACTGGATTCTACTTTTAAACTAACGCTGCGTTGTTTATCCGTCTTTGCTAAGTTTTTAAACCCCATTTCAATCAAACAAAAAATACTCGCGAAAAGTTTCGTCTTTTGTCCGAAAATCCTCTCTGCGGATTTTGCTGAAATATCCTCTATAGCAACCCCTTCCAACTCCGTTTTTTTCTTAGCCACATCCATATACATCGTCATCATGGACTTATTTAATATATGACTCAGATAATTCTTTGCATGCTCAAAAGCATTATTTGCTGACAATGTTTTTTCAGTCATGAATGGGTCTCAATAGCAGGTATAAACAGTCGCTCTCTATGTCATTAGTTTAGACCGCGAACCTTTATTTTCCACGAATGTATGTTATTTGATCAAAGAAATACCCCAATATTACTACCGCCTGCATACTAGTGGCCTTTGAAAACCCCACCTATACCATGAATCCCTCTGGCACCGCCCTCTACAGCCAACATTTGCGCACTGATAAAGCGCTAAACTTGACCCGTTAGAACTCCTAACAGATTCCACATATTGTGCTTTATTTAGCCCAGTGTATGGCATACCAATTGCCGTTTTTGCCCTTATCTATCAACACTCAAATAACAATAATTCAATATATTCTTGGGACAAAAAAATGAAAATATCACACCCGCTAATTCGCTGTACCTGGGTTTTGTTCAGTGCACTACTATTAACCGCCTGTAAAGATGCCCCTCCTGAAGGACCTGCAGCAGAAGGGCCTTACTCATTGTGCTCCTACAAAAATAATCTAGACGCCGAAGGTTATGCATCAGCACGTTTATCCTACCCCTGCGAGCTCGATTCAGAGTTGCTACCAGCGATTACGCTTACAGGAGGCTACACCAACATTAAAGAACAAATGTATTGGCTAGCTGACCACCTTACCCGTCATGGATACATTGTGCTTAGCGTTACACCCAATAATATTTTTGGCAGCGTTTCCTTTTGGGAACAAGCACACCAGGATGCATTTTATCAGTTGTTAAATGAAAATCAGCGACCCGAAAGCCCAGTGGCGAATAGGATTGATATAGAGCGCATTGCATTAGCCGGATACTCCAACGGTGGTGGCGGTGCACTAGAAGTAGCCAATACACTCGGAAACGAAGTGCATTCTGTCGTTGGTATGGCACCTTATATCCCCATTATTGGTGCCAGTGTATTCGACAACCTCAGTGCTAATACATTGCTATTAGCAGGCAATTTGGATTTTACTGCATTCCCCCCACTGATCAAATCAACACACAATGACCTATCAGAGGGGCCATTAAGGTTCTACGCTGAATTCAACTGGGTCTCACATTTTGATTGGATAGCCTTAGGCCGTCAGCACAATAAGTTCAAAGGTATTATTTTATCTTGGTTAGACATGAGTTTAAAAGGGTCTAATCAATATGAAAGTTATCTAGTGGGTGAGGAACATCAGGAACACATTGATGTAGGTTGGTATAAAGAATATTTGTGGAATGACTTTTAAGCATCAACATATCGATAAACAATCCATACGATAAAAATCTTGGTACATGTGATGACGCATCTACCAAGATTTTTTCCTTTAATTTCATTAACGCGGCCTGGACAACCAAATATGTCGGGTGCCAACAAGTGGATATCCCAATTAAGCTCGGCGTTAGATTTCATATACTCATTCTGATGATATCCAGTCCAAATAAGAGGTTGATTTGAATAAGCATTCTCTGTAATCCGAGGAAACAACTACTAGCTCACAATTTGAGTACAACAGTAGAGTTGATTACTTTTTAGCTAGACTCAGCGCACAGTAGACAAGCCTCGATTCACACTACTATGTCAATCAACAACCACCACGCCTGGTAATCTGTTTGTGAAACTTCACCGTATACTACTGTTACCAATATTTGGCCTACTGGTTTGCCTACAGAGCGCCTGTTCAATCAATGTACCGATAGTACTTGAGGTTTCGAGCATAGAAAGCGAATCTATTATGCCCGCTTATAACAAAGTCGTTATCCAGGTTCCTAACCAAATCAGCTCAAAGGTACACTCCGAGCGCGGGCTCTTAGCCGTCGGTGCCGTTAACGAGTGGAACCTAATGGTAGGGCAAGCATTGGAGGCCTCCCTTGTCCCCTTCTTTGAACGTTACTTTGATAATGTAGAAATACAACTCGGCGGCAATCAAGAAGAATGTGATGACTGTAGCCTCATCGTTCGCCCTAGAGTAGAAGACATTTTGGTTTCAGCCGTAATGATGCAGGCGGAAATCACCTTAAAAATGGATATTTTTGACTCGCTAAACCGTCCTTTGTTTACCTTCTCCGCAATTGGTGAATCTAGCTTTTTTGGTGTTGATAGAATTGGTATTGGCCTGGTCAGCTTATGGGTTCCATTAGTCAGCACCGTGTTGGGAGAGTCCGTCATATCCCACTCAGCTGAAGCCGCCTTTAATAATGCTTATAAAAAATTGGGGGTAAAAATAGAAAAAGAGTTACACAATGGGAAACTAGCACGAGTCTGGTTGCCAAAAGAATTACAACGTAAACAGGCATATGGTCGCTATGAATACGCCGCCGAGCGTACCGCCAAGCATAAAGGTTGTAACTTAACGTCAGACGGATTGCAGTTATCTAAAAAAAGCGGCTACGTAGAGTATTACAACGCCTACTGCTGGGGACAGGATGTTTTTCAAATCCGCTGTGAATACGGTAATTGCGCCGCTAGATCAACGGATATGATTGTTGAGAGAATGTGATATTAAAGGACTAAGGTTACCCACCCCCGTTTTCTTTACACTATTCTGATGCCTCAAAATACCGTTTGAACAGGTATTTATCTTCAATATATGTATTCGACAGCCTATTGCGCCTTATTAATAATTCAGTAATAACTATGTACAGAACTCATCGTTAGAATAGACATCCCCCTGTAAAATTGGCTCCTCCAAGAAATGCTGTTGCATAAAATCACGCAAACATTTTGCCTTCGCATTTAATAATTTGCCACTAGGCCATACAGTAAATATGTCTCGAACTGGACCATTCCAAGGAGTGAGTATTTGCCGCAACACCCCTTTATTCAATTCATCGTTGACCTCACTAATAGGTAACAACGCTATACCTATAGCATCACAAGCAAGTTGGCTAGCAAAACGAAGATCATTTACTGACGTTGTATATTTAGGGTGTAGCTCTACCTGTTGTTGCGTCTTATTATTAGTTAATTTCCATGCAGAAAAATTATGAACGCCTATTATACGATGTTGATGCAAATCATCCAGAGTAGATGGCACACCCTGCAATAATAGATACTCTGGCGAAGCGACAAGTATGGTACTTATTTTACCTAGGCGTTGTTGATATAATAGAGAATCATTTTGTGGACCTATTCGTATCGCAATATCTGCCTGTGCGCTTATTACATCTTCTGTGGTGTTATTTAATTGAAGATCCAAATCGATATCAGGATAGGCTCGAATAAATGCAGACCATGCGGGCTGTAATAATCCTAAAGAAATATTAGTAGGTGCTAAGACTTTTAATCGACCACTGAGCTGATGTTGATCCGCATTAAGAAACTTTGACGTTGTTTCAAATTGCTGCACCAAGTCCGCATAAGCCTGAAAGTAAACCTCCCCCTCTTGAGTCAAATTAAACTGCCTAGCAGAGCGGTATATCAGTTGACTTCCAATATGAGCTTCCAATTTTTGCAAACGACGAGTCACAGTTGCCGCGGGCAATTGCAATTGCTTAGCCGCTGCAGCTAACCCCCTGAATTGAACGATATGTATAAATAAAGCGATGTCATCTATCATAATTGCAAATATGGAATCTAAGGTTACATTAATGCCTGTATTTCAATAAACAGTAATTCTATAGACTTATTCAACATTATTAAACACAGTAAAAGTAGGTATTTATGAATAAGTTATGGATTAATGCAAGTATCGAGGTTCTTGAGGGCAAGGATATTCAACAAGCAAGAGATGCCTTAAACAACCTGGCCATTGAAACCCGTAAAGAACCAGGGAATCACAAATTCAGTCTGCTTCAACAACAGGACAAACCAGAAAACTTTACTTTGTGGGAATGCTGGGACAATGATAATGCGCTACAACAACACTTGGCCGCAGCGCATACAAAAACTTACCTGGCACAAGCGTGGACAAAATTGATTTACATCCAACGTCTGCAGATTATAGAACCGAAAATAACTGGAGCAGCAACATGAAACAGCGACTTATTTTCGCGCTACTCATGTCATTTATCTTGTCCCTACTAATGACATGCTGGGTAACTTTGATCAACCTTGGTTGGAGTCAGGCGTTTTTCGCACAATGGCTTCATGCTTTTTTATTAGCCTGGCCTGCTGCTGCACTAATAGCATTCACCTGTAGCCCTATGATTCAAAAATTAACCTTAAAAATCACTCTTTAATTTGTAACTCAGAAAGGATTACTTTATGAATATCCATCGGCATAACTATGAAACCCTAGGCTTACCATTAGGTCCTTATGTTCACTCAGTTACACATCAAAATACGCTCTATACATCTGGCTTAACGGCATTTGGTACACAAGCGGAGCATGGCACAATTAGTGAGCAAGCCAAGGCTATATTTAGTCAACTTGAGGTGATTGCTGAACAGAGAACTACATCATTACAACATCTAATTAAAGTCACAATTTTTGTCACTGATTTAACCGACATAGATAAATTAAGAGCATTTTTATTGGAATATTACGGCGAATATTTACCCGCAAGCGCACTGATTAAGATAGATTCTTTGTTTGCACCAAATCTACTTATTGAGATAGAAGCTATTTTCGCCCTATAGGGATTAGAGACAAACGCACACCATTGTTTGAAACGTTAGTTCAGATCGTCGAATCAACAAAAAGCTGAGCTGATAAGTAAGGGGTCATATAATGATCCCTTTAGAGCAGTTAAACGGATCACTCCTTGTTTTAAACCAACTTCACCCAGCCTACCAGAAAGCACCTTCGCATTTTTGGGGCACCAGCAACAACGAGTAATGATTGTTCCAGAGCATTGCCATAACAACATGCTGCAGTAACGTATCAATAAGCAAAGGATCAGCCGTGAATAACCATGACTTTGCACAATACCTTGAATTACGTACATGAGAAGGTGTTGATCTAGATACTGCTAGCCGGTAGGTATTGATGCGAGAGCTGGACGCTTCTGCGCCCAAGGAAATTCACGTTCCAATTGCCCCGCCAATCTAAACAAACACGCGTCGTCCTGAAACCCAGCGGTAAACATCATGCCGATTGGCAATCCGTCCTCACTCCACTGCAAGGGTAACGATACACTTGGGCTTCCCGTGATATTAAAAGCAGGTGGAGCCGCTACCCAATCGAAATTTTTCTCTTGCAGCCCTGACATCATAAAAGGAAGAAGCTTTTTTAGTACCGGCCCTAAACCGATATAAGGCGCAACCTGGGCACCAAACTTCTCAATCCCATGCACCAGATATTCGCCATGAGGCACCGGGGATTTAGCTAACGTTGGTGTGAGAAACACATCATAGTTCTGCATGAACTCATCAAAGAGATAACGTTGGGCCGCTAAATCTCGGCTAACCACTTCCAGTGTTACCGACGACAGTGCTTCGCCACAGCTAGCCATAATCCATGTTTCCGGTTCGAATTCGTCAGGTTTAATCTTACGTCCCAAGACACGTTGTGCTTCTTGAATATCCGCGGCGGCGGCACACATCATACGCATGACATGCCCCTGCCCGAGCACCTTGCTGTCCAGAGGCAGTGCGGTCTCAACCACATCATGCCCTAGCGTTTTTAGCTGATCAACGGTACGTAATAAAGCCTCTCGACACTCAGCACTTATTTCACCGTCCCTGACAAGTGGCTCAGCACTCCACGCTATTCTTAATTTTCCAGGCGCTATCGTTACTTCATCTAAAAATGGGCGAGCAGGACGTTCGGCCACAGAAGGACACCCAATATCAGGCCCACAGGTCGCATCCAGTGCCGCAGCGGTATCACGCACGCTGACACTTAACACACCTTCTTGCACCTGCCCAAACCAAGGTTCGCCACCCTGAGGTCCGTACGGATTACGACCCCGAGAAGGTTTAAACCCAACCACACCACAACACGAGCCGGGGATTCGCAATGACCCACCGCCATCACCACCGCTAGCCATCGGCACTATACGAGCGCCAACCGCTGCGCCTGAACCACCACTAGAGCCACCCGACGTACGATCCAGATTCCAAGGATTACGGGTAATACCGTGCAACAAGGGCTCGGTGACACCAAAATACCCATTCTCGGGGCAGTTGGTCTTACCGAAGATCACTAGCCCCGCTTTTTTGAAACGTTTAACCATTTCACTATCGTAATTGGGGACATAATCTTTATAAGCACGACTGCCATTTGTCATTGGCACGCCCTTATAGGCAGCCATCAAATCCTTGAGCAAAAAAGGCACACCCTTAAATGGGCCTTCCGGTAAACCGATTTCAATAGTTTGATAAGCCAAATCATCCATATTATGGATGATCGCATTGATCTTTGGGTTGACAGCATCCCGACGCCGGATGGCTTCACTCAGCAAGTCGCTCGCGCTAACATCGCCTGTTTTCACTAATTCAGCGAGCCCCAAGGCATCGTATTGATCATATTCAGCAAAGCCTGTCATTTGATTCCCTCATATTGTAATGACCAAAAGTCTAGCCAGGGTTATTCTCAACTATAAGGTAAACCATAACAGTTTGTTTGCAATAGCGACAAAAACTCAAAACCGCTTTAATTTAAGAAGACTATTCGATTGTGGCGTAAATACGTCACTAAGCTGAGTTAACACTCACTAGATCCACTACTTTGAATCAAAACAGAAAGCTCACATTTCATGAACTATCGTTCACAACATGCGAATCTTTTGCCGTGATAAAAACAAAAACGGGAGCCTAATCAGCTCCCGTTATAAATACGACTCAATATATTAAACGCCCAGCGCAGCCATTTGAAACTGCCTTACCATTCTTACTGCTGCAGCCTGTAAGCAAGTAACGTATTGCTCTTTATTATCTTTGAGAGCTCGAACAAACATCTATCTCGTTCATTGAACAGTTCTTTGCTTGCTTACCAAACAACGATAGAAACGTTAATACACGTTTAAAAGTAGGCATAAATCATCCTTAATTTAGTCAATGTCTTAAGTTATAAAAAACATAGGTGATGCAACAAAGACATTGAATAGATAAATAAATGGGCTATTTCTTTACATGAATTCCACTTCGATTCAAACTGGCGCCTAAAACTGGAACAATGTGGCCACAATGCACAATACAATTTATAAGGATATAACATGGGAAATGGTGTAATGCCCTACGTAATCGATTTGGATTTCTTATCCAAATTTTATGGCGCAGAAGACAAAGAACTCAAAAATGAACTTCTAAAATTGACAGAGCCCTATATAAATCAATTTGATGAGGACTTCGAAATTGAGGATGGGTGGCTACCCGCCAAAGAAATACTCCATTCGTTTTTGAATGGTGAAAGTGACAATCTCGGAGAGAACACAGCCAAGTGCTGGTACATCATTGAACTTATCATTCAATGCACAGGAAAATTGATGAATAATGATCAATGGTATCCTGGGGGTGACATCGATTTTTTCTATGGATATGATGAATTCAACATAGCCAAGATAGATCGACTTGATAAGATCGCGATAAGAAGCTCAGACGATTTCCCCACGGTTTTTACCATTGATCGTAGCGACTTCCCCCAAGCAAAAAATAACATTGTGAACAGCGATATCGAAGCATCGCAAAAAACACAATTTGAAGAATGGATTGCCACCGCTCAATCCAAAAATAGCGACTTGATTTTATACTGCTACTAACCATGTCGGCGCCTACAATCAAGAAGCGAGTAACCATTTCAAAAAAACGGTGTGATACTGGCTAAATGCGAACATCAACAGAATGATCCAGCCAAAAAGCTGGATCAGAATATCCGGTGACTTATTATCAATAATATACCCACGATAAACCCTACCTGCCATTAGGCTATTCACTTTTCCTGGAAACCAAATACAAGGGATGATAATTAAATAAACAGCCAGAGATCTAAGAAACAGATCACTATCTTTCTCAACAACCCCAATTATCGCCACTATAATTGAAAGCAAACGATTGATATAACTTCCATATTTACTCCACATGTTTAAAACCTTCCTTGTCTGCAAATCACCTTAACCAATAACCCCGTCAACTGGGCTTTCATAGTGCCCCAGCCATATCCGTACAGCCTTTTATTTTATCGGAGCTAACGCTTTAACCAACGCTTGAATTTCTTTACTAATGCTAACCAACTCTCTTAATAGTTGAGAATTCACATCTAAATGCCCCTCATACTCCGCCAAATTACGAGCCTTATGACACTTATCTAACACACGCCACTTCGCATGACTTAAGCCCAAGGTATGCTCCAGACATTGAAATACAATATAACGATTATCTGAACGGCCATGCCAACGTAAAGCCGCTAACGACTACGCATGAGCAGCACCATACGCTAATGAAAACTGACTATCTTCACTTAAACCTTGAATTTGCGTATCGTTAAGTTTGATTTTTGCCGCTCGTAACATACCCGCAAACTCCGACGGGGAATACAGGGTGGGATTCACAGGTCGTTGCAATTGAGCCTCTATAGGAGCAAGCATCTGCATAATCTCGCTATAACTTAACTCTTCCCCCACCAACATCACATCCACATCACTCCCAGCATGATCCTCACCCTTGGCTATTAGGCGTTTTACCAGCAAGGCGATAGCATCCCGAGCTTCGTCATTGTTAATTTGGTAACGAATATCCTCATCAAAATCAGCGGTGGGCAGCCGTTCGCTGTCAAACTGGTTGAGCAGTACAAAGGTATTTGTGTAATCTGCGATGATTTTTACCAAGCCTTGCGCTTCGGGCAGACTAGTCTGATCTATCACATTCTGCTGAAACAGGCTTAAGGTTTGCTCCAACTGGTGTAATTGGCCTTTGTGTTGCTGCAATCGTACTTCATTCAGCGTATACCCTTGCACCAGGTGCTCTTTTAAGCGTGCAGTAGCCCATTGACGAAACTGTGTACCCTTTTTGGAGTTAACACGATAACCAACTGAAATAATGGCATCCAGATTGTAATGATCAATCTCACGCTCAACATCACGCTTACCTTCTGTGCGAACTATCCGGAATTTCCGGATAGTTGAACCCTCCGTAAGCTCCTGTTCTTTATAGATATTTTTTAAATGTTCATTGACTGTACGTACATCTCGATCAAATAACTCCGCCATTAGCTTTTGACTGAGCCAGAGAGTTTCATACTCACCATCCAACTTCACCTCAATTTGGTTGCCTTCCGCTTCAAAAATGAGTATTTCATGATTCATAGTACTTTCCTTGTAACTAACTGAACATTCATTATGCCAGCATGTTCCAGAATAGAACTTACTGAATTGATACCAACTGGCAAGCAATACTTCACAGTTGGATTTTGACCTACCACAACATGGTGCTCTTTCATCAACTCAAACCGGTGCAACCCAATGATTGACCACACACATCAACTAAAATGCCACTCTTTTTCAGGTTCCAAACCCTTATGGAATTCAATAGATTCACATAAAAGGTTTTATTGATGGCTTGCGGCGTATCTAAATCGTCATAGGTTTTGATCTGTACCCGGTCATCCTTCTCCTGCCATTGCTGACATAAACGCAATTTCTCATCCACCTCCTTCGGCCCTGACAATAGAAACCCTAAGTGATCAAAACCTGGCGATTGAATGCACGTATCCGCGCTCTGTTCTACTAGAAAGATAAACTGACTGGTTTCAGGATCTGTACGCATCAATAGTTTCTTCTCTTGTAACCGAGCGTCCACCATAGGCACCTCAATCACTTCGAATCCAAAAATTTCGCCGTAAAATTCGCTAATAGATGCTTTTTCTTTTGTTAAGGTACCAGTGGGAAGGGTTAATTCCATGTGGTTGAATCGTAATGTCATAGAGGATGGCCTTTTTTATATTTTTATTATCACACAGCCAGCTTAATTAACGCTCAGCCGATTCACAAGCTTAACGCATAGATATGACGACTCGGCATAATGAAAATCTAAAGCAGGTTTTAACGATTCATTTGAAAGGTTTAACGCTTTAACCTCATCATAAGGCAATAGCACGCCAGAACATCTGTTCTATCTAATCAGTAACTCGAAGCTCTGTCTTGTCTGCAATAATGCTCAATGCACCTAGTATTCTGATTCCGCGTTAATAACAGCCTTAATTGCCTCACCCTCGCCTTCACGTTCGCTAAAGGTAAATTCACATTCTTTTAAGCTGAGTTCGGCAACAAGTTGCTTTAGGAGGTCAACATTTGGTCCCTTATTTCTTTTCAATCCTGACAAACCGAGCTTTGTCGTAGAAACCAGCTCAACTTCGCAGCTGTATTTCAGCACCTTAACAGCATCAATAAAACCCTGAATAATACAGCGATGGGCTGTTGTATCAACGACATCTTTCTTTAAGTATCGACGATTTTCACCATATTCAAGTACCACTTCATACCGACCAATACGAGTATCCGTAACACAACTACCAATCGAGTATATCCTTACGTTTTTCATCTTCACTCCTTGTCAATACTGACATTCCATTCTTGATAACAATCAATAGTATTTTGTCCCGCTTAAATACTATTATCTACATCCATCAATTCCTCAACCCTTTTCGGGAGTTTCCCAGTACTAAGCAAAACCAGTTTCTGCCCGGCACGTGTCATAGCGACATAAAGTTTTCGTAGAGATTCATTTCGGGCAACAGCCTTTTCATCATCATTAAGGTCAACATTATTATCCATCAGTAACATATTACCAACACCTAAAACAAACGTGACTCCAGATTCCATACCAGTACAACTGTTAATGCTCATCAAACGTATTTTGTCTCCCAGATTATTTTTTAAATCTTCCGGATCGTTACAATTTACCACATTACCCAAACCTAAGATATTATCGAGCGATCGCTTAACTACCCATGGTTTAATCCCCGGGGCACACAGAACCATTACCTGATGTAACGGCACATGTTCTGCTGCCACGCAGGCTTTTATCTCATTAAGGAAGCGAGCCTCTTCATCCTGCGGTGTATTACTATAGATAACCCTTGGTTTCGATCCGTGAGTCATTTTTTCCAAGTTAGGTTTTATAAAATCCTCGGAGTCTTCACCAATTTCATCTAGCAAAGTATTAGCTGCTACCAATATTTCATAGGTCGTTCTATAAGAATAATTTAATTTTTTGGTTCTTCCCCGAACATTAAGGCCCACTCGCTTCCAGCTCAATCGACTTTTTAGAAACCCTTGATTAGGATCCGCGCAAATAAATAACATACCGTTATCCGCAATAGATTTTTTAGTAAGTTGCAACCATGACGGAAAGAAAAACTGTGCCTCATCAATCATAATATGGTCATACTTCTTTAGTCTGTCCGTATCGACTGCAGACAATCCTAGCTCTCGTATATACAAACTGGGCAAATACCCATTTCGCTTACAAGCCATTGCTGTCATGGACACCTCATAAAGTTTCCAGATACAGTGTCGCTGAGACCGCTGTAACGCAAAACCCCGCCCATGACGTTCATATTCCAAATAAGCTAATTCATTTTCGATTAGATGCTCATTAATATATTCAATCTCTTCCCAAATTTGGCTGTCAGATAACGTAAGACTCTGGAAAGACTGACTTCTCTCAATAAAAACTGCCTCTTTTAGTGGCGCTAAATCCGCGTCAAAAAATAACGCCTTCGTATATCCACTGACTGCACTCTTTTGTGACAAAGCGAATGAATGGAAAGTCCTAATCGTAAGGTTTCTAGGTTTCCCCCCCAGAAATTCTTCAAATTTATACTGAATATCAGCCACAATCGGTTTGTTATGTATAATTAATAAGGCTTCCTTGTCCGGGTATTTCTTGCAGTATAGAATTGCACGATTAATCAGTATTAACGTTTTCCCGCAACCCGCCACACCATTAATCAACCTGACTGAAAACTTATCCTCGTCTGTCACGGGCGCTGGCGTCTCTCCAAACATATCCAGCTTAGTCGCATATTCCTGGTCATAATCCAAAAAAAAGTGTTCTAGATTAGCGCTGTTATTCCGATCAATAGATTCTCTTCGCGATGTACAAGCCGCTTTGATGTGAGTTTCTGAAAACAAAATTCTTAACATCCAATGATATTGTTCGAATGTTGTCTCAACTAAATGAGCACGAATCAGTTCATGCCCCTCATCAAAAAACACTTTTTTCTCAATCACCGTAACCTGAGTTAGCTGCCCATCCGCAATGTCAAACATCGAAGCACCGGTATCTGTCACTGCCAGATAGGCAATCTCAGAAAAGTTCTTTTTAAGAACAGCCCGATTAAACCTCAAATACATCGAAAGTTGCTCTGGGTTAGGGTTTTCAGGGTGATAACCCAACATTAGCCATGACTGGCAAGGTCCTTCTATTACCACCTGGGCAACGTTAACCTCATCATATACAGGTGTACGTATTTGATAATGGTCTTCAAGGCGATCGAACACCTTCTTAAATTTTCGCCTAACAGACAAATCAAGATATGGTAAAGAATCAGTATAAAGAGCCAAGATCGTTATTCCCCAATTGAGTGATAATATGCGGCATTGACTAATGAACGGTAGGCCTCAATTCCTTCCAACAAGAGCTGCTCATTGCTATCGACGGAGAAGGTAGCCGATAATTCTGGACCGATAATAACCAACTTGGTCATCGCCCGAGTAATAGCCACATTGAGACGCTCCGCTTGAAAAAAGAAAGATGCGACAGCGCTAATAAATTGCACATCCGTTGAGCATAACGACAGTATAATCATCTCTCGTTCCTGACCTTGCATACGCTCAACGGTATCAGTGACAACAGTTTTAGCCGTATTCATACCAAATTTATCCGCTAAAACACCTTTGATGTTCTTTCCGTGATTTCGAAACGGCGTAACAACCCCTACATTCTCCAGCGGCATTCCCGCTTCCACCGCATTGGCGATAATATCCACCACAAGTTCCGCCTCACTAGCGCTAGAGGTTCGCGCATTAATACCTGGGCTTTTGATAAACACTAGCGAGTGACTCGAAGACAAACACGCCATGTGCCGTTGTGGTCTCGTAGGCAACATAAATTGCCGGTTGGCATTCTCTCCGACTGCCACCAAATTGCCATTATAGTATTGCTGGCTCGGCCAATGAGACAAATCGCTATTCATTCGATAGGTCTGCTTTAACATCGCCGCCGTTGACGAATTCCCCAATACTAAACGTGAAAATACCGAATAGGATTCCCCGTCTAACACGGATTTAGATAACACAACCGGAGGAAGCTGCTTATGATCCCCTACAAATACAAAGCGCTTACCTTTTCTCATTGCCATTACGGCTAAAGGCACAGTAATCTGACTGGCCTCATCAAAAATGATTGTATCAAACTCAAAACTTTCCAGTCGCTCTGAACACGTCGCAAAAGGTGTAGCACCGATGACATACCCATTGTCAGGTTTATCTTCCCAATCTATTGCGTAATCACACCGAGGAATTGTTGCATCCAACCCCTTCGTCCCACTTAATGCCCCCACTTTTGCCGTTGTAACACCTTCTTTGGCCACTTTGTTCAAGGCGTTATTAATTGCCATATGCGTATGTGAGGTAATCAGTATCGCATGCCCCTCTTCAGCCAGTAACTTAGCAATTAAACTAATAACCTTGGTCTTCCCTGTGCCTGGAGGCCCTTGTATGCAAGACAAATATTGAGCTGCCACACCCTTACCAACAGCATCAATCTGGGAGTCATTTAGCCCCCTTTCTTCTGCAATATCGGCGGCTTTATCATAATTGTCAGGATAGATATAACTAGCATCTAGACGCCCAGCTAATAGAGGTAACACTACGTCCGTCCCTATGGGTGTACTCGCCAGATCATCAAAGGCCTTCTCAAAAAAATGCCGCTGATCCATACTATCAGGGTCTGCAAAACAAGGCTCTGAAATAGTAGTGACCGCATCAGGGTCCAAATCGAAAACATACAGCAACCATTCCCCCTCCTGCTCCGCTTCTATACTTGCTTGCCTAACAAAAGAGGTGTGAGGCACATTCCCCAAATGCAAACACAACATATCCCCTTCACGAAATCGAGACTCACCGCCCCCGAGCGTCACCAGCAGATGATGCTTATCTTCAACGGTAATATTACTAATACGCTGTGACTCGCCGGACTCGAGTTTCTGGGACAACGGTTTATCCCATATCTCGGTCAGTTTGGCGTAGTTCGCCTCACGCTCTTCCCAAACGAATTTCCGTAAATCATCGAGTTGTTGTTTTAGATCCATGCTTCATCCTATGAATGTGGTCTTTTAATAATCCAAAAAAAAATTACAATAAATTACCTAGAACAAATATACCCCGCTCACCCCTATACTTTCTAGAATACATAATTATCTTATATTCTAAGACCTAGTAGATCGCAACAATACAATCAGACTGCGATTGCTGGTGACTTTCCAAATAATCCGGACAAAGCTCTTGCCCTAGCGAACGTTTATCTCCTTCAACTGCCTTTGAAACAGCTTCATTCGCTGCCTCTAGCCATTGTGCCAACCGTGCCTGTTTTTCCAAAGGGGATAGTATATCAACATACCTCTCTTCAAGATCAGCAAACTCATCTCTGCGCTTATCCGAGCATTCCAATAAACAAAAACGCACATGAGGCTTCACCACCGACTGGTCTATTCCTTGCTCCGTGAGCCAGCAAATATAATAACGCTCATAGGTTGTAGTATCAGTGTAAATTGTTACATCGACGAGCTGTTCACGAGTCACGGCTTTTACTAGCAATGCAAAATATTCGGCTTTAGCTTCTAGATACTGGCTCCCTTTCCAAAGCCCTTGGTTACGCACAAGATCAAGACGCCAGCCTTTAACCATATCATCGCTGGGTAAATCAATTGGAGGCACTATCAATTTGTCGCGTCCAATTTATCAAACACCAAGCCCGTAGCTTCTTCTTCAGAAACACCCTTTTCCATCATTTGTTTTACCATCTCAACCATTTGTTGCTGCACACCCATAGGGGGAAGGTTGCTAAGTATCTCTTCAAGTGCCTCGGCAATATCCTGTTTTGTGAGAGTGATTGTTCCTTCTTTCATAAATGCTCCTATAAATTATTTGAAGATCCATAATTTTTCCTTCTATGAATCTTTGCTGTGGTCGGGCTCTGAGTTATTAAAGGCTGTCGACGATGAAACACTGCGCTCTAGTTCTTCAATGGACGGTAATTTCCCTTTCATATCCGTTGGAATTGATTTCGTTAACTGGTACTGAGATACACCTATGGGTGCGTCGATATTTTTGAGCGCGTATTCTACGACTAGATGATCTTTCTCCTTACAGAGTAGGAGCCCGATCGTTGGATTGTGAAATACTTGCTTAACTTCACCATCAATTGCAGCCATATAGAAATTCAGCTGACCCGCGTCTCGAGGATCAAACTCTGTCGCTTTTAATTCGATAACTACATAGCAATTTAGTTGTGTATGGAAAAACAATAAATCAATATGGAAATCTTTATCGTTTACTTTTAGGCAATATTGCCGACCTACAAATGCAAAGCCACTACCTAGTTCAAGCAAGAATTTTGATATATGAGAAATTAGGTTATCTTCAATATCGCGTTCGAGGACTTTTGCACCTAGTGTGAGAAAATCGAATACATAGGGGTCTTTCAACGTCTCGTGCGCAAGCTCTGATTGTGGTGAGGGTAATGCAGTCTTAAAATTCGTTAATGCACTACCTTGTCTTCGATACAGTTCAGACTCCATCTGGTGCATCAAAACGGCTCTAGACCAATCATTCTTTAGTGTATTCTGCGCATACCACAAACGTTCTTCCATTGACTTTAACTTGTTGATTAATAACGTGTTATGGCCCCACGGGATTTGTCTAACAAGTTGTTGGACTTTTTTATCGGCATCACGATAAGAAAGGTACCATTTACGTATTGAATATAGATTAGCGCGGGAAAAACCTTTCATTTCAGGGAAAGAAACGGATAAATCCTTTGCTAACTGCCCAATCAAGTTTTCACCCCAGCTTGCCTTTTCCAGCTTTTGGGTCAATTCTTTGCCCAACTCCCAATAAAGACTAAGCAGCTCTTCATTGACTTTAACAGCGGCTTTTATTTGCGCAGAGTGTATTTTATCTTTAAGTGCAGATAACCACACTGCATACTCTTTTGAAGCTAGATCACTCATCCCTTTTAATTTCCCTATCCGTAAATTTATTCCACCAAAGCGACAAGTTTTACCCAGTCTTTACTCATTCTCACCCATAATTGGTCACAACCTATTAAAATCGAGTTCGCAACGCTATTTCAGATAAAGCCCTGACAGCCAGAAGTACTCCAAAATCACACATTGTAACGTTAACCATCGCCTAACTCTTCATCTTCAACTTTCTTCATTGTTTTACCACCAACCGTTTTCCAGCTTTGCGGGCCACTACGAGAGGTACCCGCCACTATTGCTGCGGCATAGCTAGATGAGTTAAAAAGGATATCCTCTGATGCAACAAGGTGATCTAACTCTCCTTTTAAGGTGCCATCGGATAGGAGTTTTTCCTTAATGGTTGTCAGTTTTCCAGGCATGCTATCACTGTTAGTTTTCGATAACTGTGACCCCTTTTTGAGCACAAAACCTTCATCGGTTACTGCGCCTTTAGCAGAAATACTATTTACCGAAAAAAACAAATTACTTAGCAAGCTATCATTTATCGGTGGATTGCCTGGATCTACCGTGGTGTCATTTACGTTGTTTGACTTCAAAATAGGTTCTAATATCGAATAACCCAATGTTCCCAGCACCATGCGGACATTTTCTACAAACTCTTCCATAGCCGCGCGATCTGCTCGAGGAAGGCTAGATTCTGTTGGCGTATTACCATTTTCTAATTCATACCTGTCCGCAACGTTGGAAAGCTGGACAAGCGTTGACTCTAAGTACTTTATGTGGGATTTAGTAAGGTTTTCGTCTTTACTTGTAAATATAACTACCTCCCTCCAAAAATCCTTGTTTCTATCGTGATTGGTAAGCCTCGTCGTTACATTTTCTGATTCGCCAATGTAAGCAACCGGCTTAGAGCTACCGAAACGGCCCTCAAATAAAAAATAGACTCCAGGCTTCGATGCTTCAGGCCAGTTCTTTAGCTCATTTAGTCGATTTCTTGGACAGGCAATCGCTTGTCCAGTCCAATTAACTAACTCCGCATATCGAATGCCAGTAACTGTTGCATCAGCTAAGTAGACTCTAATTGATTTACCTATAGCCACATGGCCTCCTTAATACTTAACTTGCCGTTAATTCGTTCTGTATAATCCGCAAATTGGGGTGCTTTCATTAAATATAACATTGATGGGCATTCCCTTACCCCCCTCTACTCAAGCTCCTAAGCTATGAATCCGATATTCTGTTTCACGATGTTTGTAATCATTAACCTTTTAATTGTCATTTAACCCAAAACTTCGAGTTCCTAGACATTCTTTCCATCGATTTTCTCTTGCAATGACGTCATCAGCGGACATTGTTGATGGCGATATCTCAACTTTCCTAGCGCATGGTTATTGTTATATCCGTCACTCTATTTCATTTACCCGCTACACCGCATGCTTCTTATAATTCTCAGCCTGCTCAAAGATCTCTGCATACACTTCATTTTTATCCACTGGTGGATAACCATACTCAGCCAATAATAATATCAATCCGACTTTAAACTCAGCCTTAATGTCCTCACGCTGTGCCCAGTCAGTGAATTGGGTTTTATCATCCACCATTGCCTTCACAGC